>OMGU01000121.1_pt1 | contig 84500 bp, 78 predicted proteins | sample 1646121 | NCBI WGS metagenome assembly OMGU01 (sample SAMN05578581, study PRJEB25193) | human gut metagenome | biome: Human Microbiome; feature: human-associated habitat; material: feces | host: Homo sapiens | place: USA:Birmingham
ACCACATCCAGTAGCCAATTTTTATTATAAAGATCCAATGTGAAAACATTATTAATTCCTGAAAATTTGTTGATTGTTTGACAGTTTGGCAAAAGAAAAAACGAGTATTTGTTCTTTATATAAAGGTGAAATGCTCGTTTTTAGGTGTTTTAAAATGTTGCATGGGATTATAATATTTCTTTTAATTTAGCAATTAGTCCTAAATCTGCAGGTAGCCAATCTACTAAGTCTAATGTGTCTTTAGTAAGCCATTTTGCGGATTCGTGTTCTAATAGTGTTAAATTTCCTTCAAGGATCGTACAAATGAAACATTCCATGGATAGGTGGAAGTTTGGATAGTCATATTCGACTGTATCAAAGTATTCTTCGACTTGAATGGTTGTATCTAATTCTTCTTTGATTTCACGAACAATGGCTTGTCTACTTGTTTCATCCGGTTCAACTTTTCCTCCAGGAAATTCCCATCCGTCTTTGAATTCGCCATAGCCTCTTTGGGTGGCGAATATTTTATTTCCATCTTTAATAATGGCGGCTACTACGTGTATTGTTTTCAAAAAATCACTCCTCTACAATATATCGATAAATATCTTCTCTTACGGGTGTATCCAAATGCCATAAGATTTCGACGGCTGTTTTTTGTGTGTTTGGCATCACAAACTGTTTGGTCTTATCTATCTCTGCTTGCATATGGCCTAGATAATAGAATTCTTTGCTTGTTTTATCATCTTTGTTCTTTCGCACAAACAAATGAACTTCAATCCCTCTTTCTTTGGCGTACAAGAAGTTTTGTACGTCATCACTGCTTGTGGTTCTTCCGGATTTGGATATCGCAATCAATTGACTTTCATTGATAAAATGATCTTCATATTTGATGGTATCTTGAATGTCGTTTGCCTTGTCATAATTGATAAAGACAGGGAATGTTTTGGTTGTTTGATCATATTTGTATCCGCCAATATTTAATGGAACTTCATTGTGTTGCCAATTTAATAAGCGACAGGCATCTTCGTATGTATATTTTTGATAAAGAACAAAGTTTGTATCTTTATATGTATTCTTATAATGTTTATTATATTGATCCAATGCATATTCAATGATTTCTTTTACCATGGATTTAAATTCGTTGTTTTCTAAACATGTCTTAAATGGTTTTGAAATCTTCTTGTCTTCAATAAAAATACAATCTTTAAACGTATTCTTTCCAGATCCAGTTGGAAATTCATTGGTGAAGATGTTTAATACATTTGTTTGGGATAGATCATTTGTATATTCTTGATCGTTGATTAAATCTTTTAGTGTTTCAAGCTCTATCTTTCTTTTTCCATTGGCAAGTTTTGTACAAATAAACTTAATAAAGTTTTCTTCAAGTTCATTTAAGCTTACTTTATAATCCTTTTCATATTTCTTTAAAAAGGCATAATAAGATCCTAGTGATTTGTTGTCGAAAATTCTTTGTACGTCAATTTCTCCATAGGTTTCAAAATCCATAAGAGTAGGGATTCTTCCAAGTTTATTCTTTAGATTTTTATAGCTATCCTTAATGAGCTTGATATCCGCAAAATTGGCGGTGTCAATCGACGCAAAAATTTGTTTCTTACTGATTTCATCAAAGTGAATCGTACTCGATCCTGGAATAATTCTTTCACCTTCAAGTACATAGCGTCTTATGTTGTCTTTGTTGTAAGAACGATCTCCAGATAGGGCGATTGGAATCATGAAGTTGTTTTTGTAGTTTCCAATGAAGTCTAGAATGACAACATATTCTTTGTCTTTTGATTTTCTTAGGCCTCGACCTAGTTGTTGGACAAAGACAATGGGCGATTGTGTAGGTCTTAATAGGACAACTTGATTGATTTCAGGTATGTCGACACCTTCATTAAAAATATCTACAGTTAAAATGTATTGTAGATAGTCACTTCTTGTATCGGATACTAAGCGATCGATCGCATCTTCTCTTTTTTCTTGAGAATCCTCTCCACTTAAAGCTATAGTTCGATATCCTCGTAGATTTAATCTTTCACTAAGGGCAGCCGCTTCTTTCTTGGAACTGCAAAACATGAGTCCTTTGACTCTTTCTCCACTATATCCATAGTAATTGGTTTGTTCGATAATGTAGTCCACTCTTTGGTTGGATGTTAAATAGTTGAAATCGGTAAAATCTGTTTCGTTTCCGTTTGTTAAAAAGTCAGTAATGCCAAAATAGTGGAATGGACATAATAAGTTTTCTTCTAGAGCTTGTTGAAGACGAATTTCATAGGCAATATTATGGTCGAAGGCTGCATATACATCAAAGTCATCGGTTCTTTCTGGGCTTGCGCTCATTCCTAGCCAAAACTTTGGTTTAAAGTAGTCCATGATTTCTTGATAGCTTTTAGCTCCAATGCGATGTGCCTCATCAATGATGATGGTATCGAATGTATCAGGGGCAAAACTTGAATACACTTCTTTTTTAGACATCGTTTGCATGGTTGCGAACAAGTAGTCTACATCTGTATCCTTGCTGTTTCCAGATAAAAGCCCAAATGTCTTTGTATTTTTAAATACATTTTTGTAGCTTTGAAGAGCTTGTTTGGCAATCTGCTCTCTATGCACTAAAAATAGGGCTTTCTTGGGATTCTGATCTTGTAAGGCAAAGGCTGAGGCATACGTCTTTCCTGTTCCTGTGGCTGAAATCAACAAACTCTTTGATTCATTCTCATTGCGAAGCTTTCTAAGATTGGAAATAAAGGCTTGCTGCATAGAATTTGGAATTAACTGTTTAGAAGGTAATTTAATTTCTTCTTTTTGTTTCACCTTTTTGTATTCTTCATAATGCACTCTATATGCACCAATAAATGCATTGTAGGAATATGTATTTGGATGATTCCATAATTCTTCAAATTCATCTAACATTTCTGATACAAACTCACCGGATTTTGTGGACACAATTTTTGTATTCCATTCCCGATTTGTAGTAAGTGCTGTATTTGTCATATTACTAGAACCCACAAGGATCTTGTAGATTGCATCGGATTGAAAGATATATCCCTTGGTATGAAAACCATTCTTTGAGTCGGGTACTAGATACATTTTAAGTTCAATATTCGAAAATGTAGCGAGTTTATCTAAGGCTTTAGGATCACTAAATGCCAAATAGTCCGTTGTAAGAATTTTACCTTTGATGCCTTTATCTTCTAAAGTACGAAGCGTTTGAAGTAAGGGGGTAATTCCTCCCATCGTAATGAAGGCTACACTGATTAAAAAGGAGTCGCAGTGTAATAAATCATCTTCAATGGTGCTTAGTACTTTTCTTCCATTCTTATAGTCGTTTGAAATAAATTGAGGTCGATATAATACGTTGGAAGATATATTTTTGTCTAGAAATGCGGTAGATAGGCCGCTCTGTATATTTTGATAGTTCATACCTAACATTATACCAGCATTAAAATGAAATCATAGATCGAAAAGGCTATAATAACAGTATAAGACCAGAGGTATAGGGAATGGAAAATATAATAATTTCAAAAGAGTTTCTAGATTGGTATGACTATTACAATGATTGTAAAGATAAGTATTCAAGTTTAGTAAATGATGTAGAGAATAAACTAATTTGTGGTGAATATAAAGATATTGAACTTTCTTTTTCAAATATGAATACGAATAATTTGAATCGTGATATAGATAGTCTTGAAAAGATTCATATATTAATGATGCAGGGAAGTACAAGTCAGATTAATGTAGAAATAGAGCTTGTAAAGGAGAAGATGTTAGAGTCTTGTCAGAATGTGAACTTTGGCATATTGTGCAATCCTTTGGCGAGTACTCTATATCGTATGATTTTAGATTCTAGTAAAACAAAGAAGCATATTGAGGATGTTTCTAAACAATGTAAAGAAAATGATTTCTACATTTCTGTATTTATTCCTATTTACTTAAGACACTTTTATGCATCTATTTGTGAAGAGTGTATTAAGGGATATAGTTCGTATGATTTTATGAAGTTAGTAAATTCTTTAATTGAAGAAGATAAATTTAGTGAAGCTTGTAGTCTTTGCCCAATTTATGAAGAAATTTACATTCATGCTAATGAAAAATATCTACTTACAAAAGAATTAATACAGGTAATGCAGCAGTATGGTGTGGATGTACCTGTTACTAAAAAAGAAACGAAACTGCCTAATATACCTACAAAAGCAGAGAGAAAGATGTCTAAGAAGTTAGATATAGAAACACGTAAGAAAATCGTTGGTGATGGAGTTAAGAAAATCTTGGATATGAGTGATGATGAACTGATTCGAAAATATGATGGTAAGTCAGAGGATGAAATTAAGACAATGTTAAAGAATGATCCTTGTTTTGATTCATCCTTAATGGATGAATCGATGTTTGAGTTTCTTAGCTTATTAACTTGTTTTAGTATTGAATTTGAGGATGCTTTTATTGATTGGTTAGCCGGTTTTATCCTTAGAAGATTATATGATATACATTTAAGGTTTTCGGTGAATATCCCACCAAAAGTTCAAACAACAAAGAAACAAAGTGATTATTCAAATCAGGAAAGAGTTTTGCCTGAAGCTGATCCTAGTGAAAATTATCAGGAAAAAAAAGGTCATTCAACCAAATAATGAATCTAAGGGTAGGGGTGGAATTATTTTCTTGATTATTCTTGGACTATTATTTGGATATGGATATATTTCTTTGAAAAAGGAAGAGGCAGAATGGGAAGCGCAAATGGAACAGTATCGTCTTGAGAATAGGCGTCGTACGGAATTGAGTGAGTTTAAGGCAAGGGAAGAGAAACGTAAAAAGAAAGAGGGGCAACGTTCAAACTCATCATCATCTTCTTCGTCCTCATCTTATGATGAAGGAAGTGATGATGCATATTTTGGTGATTATGATGAGAATCGTTACGATAACGATGAAAATTATCGTGATGGTGTAGATGATATGTTGGATGAACTGGGAGAATAAAGAAATATACAGTGAAAGACTTATTGAATATTTGTATACTCATGAGTAGTATACTTACGAGTATACAAATTTATTAACAAATGATAATTTAGACATCTGTTTAGGATAGGTGTTTTTTTTGTTGATGAAAAAAGTGCAATAGCACTTCTTATAATAGAGATACCATGATTTTAATGAAATCATCATAATCTGTAGCATGTAGTATTTTTTTTACGTTTTCCGGTTCACTTAAAATCATTGTGATTGGATCATAGATTTCATTAAATATGTAGCGTTCATTTTTATTGAAGCACATCATAATGACTAGATTTACAGGGTGTTCATTCCATGATATTGGATTTTCACTAATTAATATGTTGATACCCGTTTTATTGGCATGCATTTTCATGGCGTGTGGAATCGCAAAATTTCCAAATGCGGTAGAAGACATTTTTTCTCGTTCTAATACTTCATCTTTAAAATGAGTGTCTACATAGTCTAACTTCACAAGCTTTTTTACCATGTAATTAATACATTTTTCATGTGTGTCTAAATTGTTTTTTCTTTCAAATAGTTCTGGAGATAATAACTCTTTTAAGTGTTTTTCAAATTCATTTTTCTTTTTTTGTGTTTGAATTTCAGAAATACGATTCCTTAAATTTGAGATATCACGATTATTTAGTATGATATTGATTCGTATTGTTGGAATTTGAATAGGAGTTGCCAAAGGGATTGTTGTGATAACTAAATCTATGTCATTAACTTTATCGATTTGACTTTCATCTGTAAGAATGTTTGTGATCAACAAATCATTTTCAAAATCATTATAAATGGCATCTGTAATTCTAGAATTGATTCCATAGTAGTTAGGACAATATAAAACTGCTTTTACTTTTGAAGTTAAATTCTTTTGTGTTTCTAATGCACTTCCTAAATGAAAGGCAATATAAGCTATTTCATCATCATTAATCGAAATTCCTGTTTTACTCTTAATGGTTCTTGCCAAGTTGACAGAGGCATCATAAATTAAAGGACAAGATAATTTAATACTTTCAGTTAATGGGTTTTTACTAAAGTAGTTATTTTTGGATCTAACTAATAAGTTTTTGATGTGAAGGGCAAAACGAATTAAGAATTCTTTTTCACTTAAGTCAATATAGTAGAATGCATTAATATCATTGATTAATTCTTTGACAAGTTCTAAACATTCTTTTCCTACAAATTGCTCTAAGTTATTGGCATCAATACTTTGATAATCAATATTTGTCGCTCTAGAAATAATTAAAAGTGTCATTTCATAAATTTCAGCATCACTATATTGAATGTCAAATTTTTCTTCTAAACGTTTTGCGAGTTCTTTAGACATTTCATATTCGTGTAAACGCACAGCTGGCAAAGTATCTACCTTCGTAGTGTTGATATTGTTATTGCGAATTCGATCAACGGCAATTGTGATGTGTAAAATTAAATTAATTAGGGAATAGTCATTCACAAAGTAATGGTATTTATCAAATATTATTAAAACAGTACTACGAATGTAATGTATATCAATATTCGTAAAGGCTTTTTGAAGAGAATCAATATTCACAAAATTGACATTACTTTCTTTATAAAGAATGGAACTTAAAAGTTTTCGTTTATTCTTTTCTAAACCAATACATTTGATGGAATCGGATTTTGTTTCGAGTTCTAAATCATATTTTTTAAGCTTTCTTTTTACTTTATTTAATTCTACTTTTAATGTAGACATAGAAATATATAATTCATCACATAATTCATATAAATCTAGGGAATGATTGATTTTTTCATCTTTTCCAGTATTATGATGAATCAATTTGTTGATGATATAGAATACGCGTTCTTGTGATGTTTGGGGAATATGTTCATTCGAAGTATTAAATAAAGAAAGGGATTGATCGACATTTACAGAGTATCCTTCATTTGAGGATGTTAATAAATTTGGATATTCTTCATTTATTTCTTTGGCATAATTTTTGATTGAACGTACAGAAACTTGTAATAGCTCAGCCAGTTGATTTGAAGTTTTTGGTTGTGATTCTAATAAGTGTTTTATAAGCTTTTCTGAATTCGGTCTCATGGTGTATCCCCTTTCAAAATAAAGAATATAAATTGTTTCTTTCATATTATATAGTTTACAATATGAATAATCCAACAAAAAGTTGCACGGGTGCAGTGCAATTAATTATCTGCACCTTAGGGGTGCAAATGTTGAGTAGAATTAATATTGTTTCTCTTGCATAATGTCAGTGTCGACAAACAAAGCAAAAAAGCTAATGAAAGGAATGAATTATAATGAAAAAATTAAATGTTTTATTGGTATGTGGATCTGGTGCTAGTTCTGGATTCATGGCTGCAAACATGAGAAAAGCAGCTAGTAAACAAGGGTTGGAAATTGATATTAAAGCTCGTAGTGAATCCGAAATTGAAAACTACATTGATGAAATCGATGCTTTAATGGTTGGACCACACTTAGCTTACATTTTAGATGATATTGATGAATATACGCATGGAACAAATGTAAAAGTAATCCTAATGAAGGCTGATTATTATTCAACATTAAATGGTGAAAAAGCAATTGCTCATTTAATGGAAGAAATGAATAAGTAGAAAAAAATAATTATAGGAGAGTATTTTGATATTATGCAAAAGTTAATTAATTGGTTAGAGACAAGTTTTGCACCCAAGATGAATAAAATTAATCATAATGTTTGGGTTGTAACACTTAAAGATTCTGTAATGCAGATTTTACCATTTATCTTGTTGGGTTCTGTTTTCTGCGTTGGTGCTGTTGTTGAAAATTATGTTACTTTACCGTTCTCATTCTGGACTCCATTTGGATGGACAATGGGTATGGTTTCAGTTCTAGTCGCATTCTTGATTCCATTTAATTTCTGTGAAAAGAAACGTTTAAGAAAACAAAGATTAATTGCAGGCGCTACTGGTTTGATTTTCTTCTTTATTTCTATTACTCCAGAAATCGTTGCTGAAGGTGAAGCAGGATTTGGATCAAGTGCTTTTGGTGCAGGTGGTATGTTCTGTGCAATGGTAACAGGCATGATTACATGTATTGTATTTAACTTATTTGGAAAGTTCTCATTCTTTAAAGAAGATAGTGCAATTCCTGATTTTGTACGTCAATGGTTTGATGCTTTATTGCCAATTGGTTTAATTATTTTTTGCGGATTCATTGTTGTTCAAGTATTAAATATAAACTTATATCAAATCGTTACAGGTTTCTTTATGCCACTTCAAGCTATTTTGAATACATGGTACGGATTTATTCTTTCAGGTATGATTTATTGTTTCGTTTACTCTATGGGTATTTCTTCTTGGGTGTTAACTCCAGCTACAGAACCAGTAAAATTAGCGACAATTGCAAAAAACTTAGCTTTGGTAACGGCTGGTACTGCAACAGTTGCGAATATGGGTATGTATACTGAAACATTGATGTATACTTGCTACATGTGGATTGGTGGTATTGCTTGTACATTCCCATTAGTGCTTTTATTGGCAAAATCAAAATCAAAAAAATTAAAAGCATTAGGACGTGCATGTTTAGGTCCAGCAATCTTTAATATCAACGAACCAGTTATCTTTGGTTGTGTTGCTTGGAACCCAATTATGATGCTTCCAATGTGGATCATTGGTGCTGTAATTCCAGCAATTACATGGATTGCTTGTAAAGTTATCGCATTTGCACCGATTCCTAGAATTCAATTTGAATTATGGTATTGTCCATATCCAATTTCAACTTTCATTGCTTCTCAAGGATCAATTGGAGCAATTATCTTAGTAATTATTACTTTCTTAGTTGCAGGTGCAATTTGGTATCCATTCTTCAAAGCATATGAAAAACAATGTCTTGAAGAAGAAGCTGCTGCTGAATAATAAAAAGTAAGGAGAATTAAAATTATGATGAGTGAACAAACAGTACAGGCTGCAATGTCTATTATTTTAAATGCAGGTGATGCTCGTGTTGCCTGTAAAGAAGCTTTAGATGCAATTTCTGCTTTTGATTTTGAAACAGCTGAAGCAAAATTAAAAATATCACATGAAAAAATCACAGCTGCTCACAAAGTACAAACAGATGCGATTCAAGGTGAAACACGTGGAGAAGAAAGTGAGTATTCATTACTGTTTGCTCACGCTCAAGATACTTTGATGACAATTTATAGCGAGATCAATATCGCAAAACAGTTATTAAAAATATTTAAATCTTACGAAGCTCGTATTGCTGCTTTAGAAGAAAAATAAGAAAACTAAGGATTTCAGCAATGAAATCCTTTCATTTAATCAAAAAGAGGAGAATAACATGAACAGAGTACCAACAGGATTTCCAAAAGACTTTATGTGGGGTGGTGCCGTTGCTGCAAATCAGTTAGAAGGCGCTTATGATATTGATGGTAAAGGACTATGTATCGCAGATATTAATGAATTTAGAGATGATGTAGATATCACAAAAAAATATAATGAAGAAGTGTCTAGTACATTTGTAAAAGAGGCTTTAGAAAGTAAAACACGTATTTTCCCAAAAAGATGGGGAATTGATTTCTATCATACTTATAAAGAAGATTTAAAATTATTGGCTGGATTAGGCTTAAAAACTTTCCGTACAAGTATTAACTGGGCTCGTATTTTTCCAAATGGGGATGATGCAACTCCAAATGAATTGGGATTGAAATTTTATGATGATTTAATTGATGAAATTTTAAAGAATGGTATGGAGCCAATGATCACAATTTCCCACTATGAAATGCCATTGAGTTTAACATCAAACTATAAGGGATGGTATTCAAGAGAAGTGATTGATTTCTTTGTGAAATATTGTGAGGTTTTATTTGATCGTTATGCTGGAAAAGTTAAATATTGGATCATTGTAAATCAAATTAATTTAATTAGGCATGAGTCATTTAATCACTTAGGTGTTGCAGAAGATTTAGTGGATGATTTACAAAGTGCAAAATATCAAGCTGTTCATAATGAAATGGTGGCTTGTGCTCGTGCTACAGCATATGCTCATAAAAATTATCCAGAAATGGAAATTGGAATGATGCTTTGTGGAGGTCCTGCTTATGCTGCAACATGTAAACCTGAAGACCAATTAGCAACATTGAAGCACAATCAAATGGAATATTTCTATTCTGATGTATTGCTTCGTGGAAAATATCCAGGATATGCATTCCGTTTCTTTGAAGATCGTAATATTCATGTTGAATTTGGTGAAAATGATGAAGAAGATTTAAAAAACACGGCAGATTTCTTCTCTTTCTCATATTACTATACTCGTATTGTAACTAAAGAAAGTTTTGAAAATGGAAATGAAGCTTTGCGTAATAAGGAACTTCCTGCAAATCCATGGGGATGGACAATTGATCCAGTTGGATTGAGAATTTTATTAAACGAATTCTGGGATCGTTATCAAAAACCAATCTATATTACTGAAAATGGTGTAGGATATTATGACAAATTAGAGGATGGACAAATTCATGATCCTTATCGTGTAGAATACTATCGTGATCACATTCAACAAATGAAGGAAGCTATTAAAGATGGTGTAGATTTACGTGGATATTATGCATGGGGCCCAATCGATATTGTTTCTTGCTCATCAAGTGAAATGAGTAAAAGATATGGCTTTATTTATGTTGATCTAGATGACTATGGAAAAGGTACAGGAAAACGTATTAAAAAGGATAGTTATGATTGGTATAAAAAAGTTATTGAAACAAATGGTGATGATTTAGATTAGTCAATAAACAAGGTCAGAGAATATTTGCCTCTGACCTAATTTGTATAAGAAAGTAGGTATTGAGAAAATGAAAAAAACACTACAGACAATATTAGCTATAATTACTTCTATTTTATTGACAGGATTGGGTGTTGCACTGTTTGTACACGCAAATTTAGGAAGTGATACACTAACTGTTTTTGTGGATGGACTTCATAGAGTTTTAAATTGTAGTTATGGAGCGGCATCAAGGATTTATAATTTGATTGTGTTAGTCATTGCTCTTATTGTATCTAGAAAAAATATTGGTTGGGCAACAATTGTTTATGCACTTTCTGTTGGATTTACGATGGATTATTTTGAAAAATTGTTACAGCCGTTACAGATTCAAAGTGCAGGTATGATGATTCGCTTGATTTGTGTTTGTTTAGGACAAATCTGTTTTGGAATCACCTATGCTTTATTGATCAAGTATAGAAGGGGTATGAATCAAATTGATGCGATTAGTTATGCGATTGTGGATAAGACAGGCATTTCATTTAAATGGATACGTACGGGTATGGATGTTTTATTGCTCACAAGTGGCTGGTTATTAGGTGGAGTTGTTGGTGTGGGTTCTATTATTGCCATGACAACAACGGGTGTATTAGTTGATTTTATATTAAATGTCATGAGTTATAAGGAGAAAAATAATGAGGAGTTTGCCAACGGGATTTAGTAAAGATTTTTTATGGGGAGGAGCGAGTGCTGCTTGCCAAATGGAAGGTGCATATGATGTAGATGGTAGAGGACTTTCTACATCAGACATTCATGAATATGATAAAAACCAGGATCGTACTCATATTGAAAAAGAAGGTGGTGGCACATTAGCGGGTATTAAGGCTGCGATTGCTGATAAAGAGGGATATTATCCTAAACGTTATGGTATTGATTTTTACCATACTTATAAAGAGGATTTGGCTTCTTTAAAAGAAATGGGATTTAAAGCATTTCGTACAAGTATTTCTTGGTCAAGAATTTTTCCAAATGGAGATGAATTGGAACCAAATGAAAAGGGTCTTGAATACTATGATCATTTGATTGATGAAATCATTAAAGATGGTATGGAACCAGTGATTACGATTTCACATTATGATATTCCACTTCATTTAGTAACGGAATATGGTGGCTTCGCAAATCGTAAAGTGATTGATTTTTTTGTTCGATATGGAAAAGTATTACTAGAGCGTTATAAGGGAAAAGTTAAATATTGGATTGTTTGTAATCAGGTGAATTTGATTCCAAATGTACAATTTGGTTGTTTAGGAATTTATGATGATCAGGTTGCTCCAGAAAAAATGGAAGAAACAATGTATCAGGCTGTGCATCATCAATTTATTGGATGTGCAAAAATCAAAGAATTCGCAAAAGAAATAGATCCAAAGGCACATATTGGAACAATGATTGCAGAAGGGTGCGTATATCCTAAAACATGTAATCCAAAGGATATTGTGGGAGCCATGAAACGTAATCGTGTACAAGAATATTTCTTTACAGATACATAATTGCGTGGTGAATATCCAACTTATATGTTAAGACATTTCGAAGAAAAAGGTATTCATATTCATTTTGAAGATGGTGATGAAGAATTATTGAAAAATAATACGATGGATTTCCTAGCTTTATCGTATTACTATACAAATGTATTTAATCACGAAACAGATACAGGAGTACCATTTAAGTCTGAACAAAATCCATATTTAAAACCAACACCATGGGAATGGCGTGCAGACCCACTTGGATTCTATAATTGTCTAAATCAATTGTGGGATCGTTATCAAGTGCCTTTGATGATTGCAGAAAATGGTTTGGGTGCAGAAGATGTAGTGGAAGAAGATGGCTCTATTCATGATGAGTATCGTATTGAATATTTAAAAGCTCATATTGAACAGATGAAAGAAGCTGTCTTAGATGGTGTGAATGTATTCTCGTATTTAAGTTGGGGACCCATTGATATTGTATCTTCATCAAGTGCTGAAATGAGTAAACGCTATGGATATGTGTATGTAGATTATGATGATTTTGGCAAAGGTACTGGTAAGCGTATGAAAAAAGATAGCTTTTACTGGTACAAACATGTGATTGAAACAAATGGAGAAGAATTATAGACATCGATTTAAAATGGTTGTTAGATTAGAAAAGGAGATTGACTAAAATTGTCGATCTCCATTATTTCTTCATAGAAATATATTCATAGCTAGGTGTGAAGTGCTGACTATCCTGTAGCTTGTAGTATTCCATAAAAATGCGTGACATGATGTTTGGAATTTGTGTTTCTGCAGGATGAGATAGAATATTCAAATATTGCATAGCACTATAACGTGTACATACATCCACCTTTCGAATGTTGTCTTGAATAGCTTCACCCATATGGTCAAGGGCTTCTTCGATTTCTTCAATATATGGAAGTGTATCTTGTACAGTTTCCATAGTAACCATGACTAGATAACAATTCCATTGGTTTCGTGTCATCAATTGGTGTATGTATTCATATTGCCTTGTGAAATCGCGATATTCTAGGTGTAATGAGCCTGAATAGCTTACACTTGTTTGTAGGGAGTTTGCGATTTGTTTTAGGTCTAAACTTGTGTTGGCTGTGTTTCCATAATGGATTTGGTTGTACCAAGAATAGTTGTTCTTACCATTTTGTTTCACATAATACAAGGCTTTGTCGGCTTTTGAATAGGAATCCGCAAACGTATTGTTTCGAATAAACATGAGCATGCCTGCAGAAAGAGCTGCAAAATGGGTTTCACTAACGTCTTTGATGATTTCTTTGAATTCTTCAATCACATTTGAAACTGTATTTTCGCTTGTTCTGTATTTGCCTGTGGTAAGAACAGAAGAAATTCATCCCCTTCCATGCGACATGCAATCTTAGGTATTGAAATGTCTAACAATAGTTTTTCTAGACTTTTTAGGGCTCGATTTCCAGCTTTATGTCCATATCCAAGAAGATTAGGCATCCATTTGTCTTTTGCATAGTGCTCGCAATGCGTTTTTGTCCTACATTACGAACAGGGAGGCCTGTAAGATAATCGATATTTTTTGTTTCTTCCTGATCTTGCATGGTTATCACAACATCGGGAATAAACTTATTGATTGCGTCTTCTTGGGATGGAAGTATTTCGTGTTCTAAGTTAAATGAAAATCCGTTGTCCATTATTTTCAAGAAGACTTTTGTGATTTCAGGATCAAATTGCGTACACGCATTCATTTGGATTTCATGATAAATTCGTCCATGACTTAATGTGTTACGATAGATTCTTCTTGAATTCATGGCATCATAACTGTCGGTTAACGTAATTATACGTGCTTGTATTGGAATTTCATTTCCTTTAAGTCCATCTGGATAGCCAGTACCATCATAATGTTCATGGTGACTTCTTGTGACTTCATCGATATGCGGAATGATCGTTATATCTTTAAGATGTCTTGTCCAATTGTAGTATGTTGTTTGATTAAATTAAATTCTTCATTTGCCCAACCCATATTTTCGCAATCAAGGTTGCATATTGGGCTACACGTCTTGAGTGTCCACGCGTATATTCATCTTTAGCTTCAATCGTTGTAGATAGAGACTGCATCATTTGAAGCGTTATTTTTTTGTTTTCTTTCTTTTCAATATCCAATTCCTTTTGGTGACGCGTCTGTTCAATAAGTTGAATTCTATGGATGGTACGAGCAATGTTTGTGAAGAGCAGTATAATCATGCCTATGCTGATAAAAATACCTGAAATAGTTGCGACAAAATAAACAGATACAGATTCAATGGCTATGCAGACTAAGACTAAAAAGAGTCCGAAAAGTAAGAAGTAGTCTGAGCGGGAATGATTGTATTTGCGTATGTATTGGCATAAATGAATAAATACCAAGATAAATACACAGATCAGAATGCATTGTGCAACAGGCAATGTTTCAATGTAGTCTTTGACTTTAGTTAAATATAGGATGGATGAAACCGCAAAGCTTAAAAGGGCAATGCACCCAATATATTTATAGAGCTTTCGATGCTTTCCATTTTGGATGCTGTCGGCATAGAACAGTAGTGGCAACGGACTAAGCATGATCATCACAAAACATAAGGCAGCTAACGCGGATGCGTTAGGAACTAGGATTTGTCAAATTTTGGATTCTCCAAGCATCCAGATAGAGCCCAAGATCATACACCATCCAAAGTATTCCATGTCGAATGTTGCATGGAAGACATGTTTTAGGGCTATGCCAAACAGGATGGATGCGATGTCGGTAAATAAGATACAGAAGGCAATAAATGTGGATATTCCATAAGTATTGTATATATTTTGCCAAATGTCGGCTTTATTACCACAATACACCTCATTGACAATGCCAGAATAATTTGAAGTGTAGGTTGTCAGTTCAATGCGTAATGTTTTTCCTGCATCTTTATAGGTTGTAGGACAAAAGATGTAGCGACTTGCTGAATTTTTACCAGCTATTCTTGTATCTTTTGTGGAATATTGTGTGGCAATGAATTTCCGACGTAGAACTGAATGTCCTGCAAAGAAGATCGAATCGCAAAAGACGTTTCATCATAGTCTTTAGGCAAGGTTGTTGTCAGGACCATGGTATGGTCTGGTTTTACTTCATAGGTTCCGGGAACCTTTATTTTTTGTTTCGTACTATCCTCTTTATGCCAATAAAAGGAACCGGAATAGATTATGGATTTGGACGGGTTGTTATAGTTTTGTTCGTTAGCACCAAATAATTGCATGAAACAAAACCATCCTAAAATCGCAATCATTAAGATGTAAAAGAAGTATTTCATTGTTTGAAAGTTAGATTTTTGTGTATGCATATTTGGATCCCTTCCCTTATAGTTAGCATAGTATTTTTACATAAAAAGTGGCAATAAAAAGTTGTTGACAAACATATAGAGTAGCTATAGAATGAAAATGTTCTAAATAGAACGATAAGGAGAGCGCATATGCACTTTTGGGATGAACATAAAACGATAACGAGATATTATGAGATGAAGGTTTCTGGAGTTTGCGAAAAATATCAGTTAAGACAGTTGGAGTATGACATATTAATGTTTATTTACAACAATCCTGCGTACAATACGGCTGCGGACATTGTTCGTATTCGTAAGTCTACAAAGTCTCATGTTTCGACTTCACTTAAAGTATTAGAAGATCGTGGTTTTATTGAGCGAAGAGTCGACAAAGACAATAAAAAGCATGTAACTATTCATTTACTACAATTGGCCAATGAAGTAATTGAAGATGGAATATGGGCGCAAAAGGAGTTTGCACAAGATATGTTTGAAGGTCTTAGTGAAGAAGAAATCAAAGTGTTTATGAGTGTATTTCAAAAGGTGTATGACAATGCAGAAAGGATGATTTCAAATGAAAAAAATTCCTGATTTAATGGAAGTAATTTTTGATGCTTGTTACTTGAGTTTTGACTTAATTGCCGGAATCTTATTCTTTGTATATTCGAAAGGAAATCCATTGTTCATATTATATGGTGTATTAACATTAACGTTGTGTGGTGGAGACGCATTCCACTTGGTTCCTCGTATTAAAAGGGCTTTGTATGGTACAAATGATAAAATTAAAAGACAGCTTGGAATTGGATTGCAAGTATCTTCAATCACAATGACCGTATTCTATATTATTTTATTGTTTATCTGGAAATTAACATTCCCAACATTACAAGCTCCACTTTGGGTTGAGGCTATGATTTGGATTTCAGCTATTATTCGTATCGTTGTATGTTTCTTACCACAAAACAATTGGACTTCCGAAGAAGGAAATAGGAAGCTTTCTGTGATTCGTAATGCCGTGTTTGCGGTAACTGGAGTTGGTGTGATAATTCTTTATGCCATTTCAGGAAATATGTACGATTTACATATGAACCGTATGGTTGCAGCCATCCTTATTTCTTTTGGGTGTTACATCCCAGTTACATTGTGGTCTAAGACAAAACCAAAGATTGGGTTATTGATGATTCCTAAGACTTGTGCTTATATGTGGGTCATTGTGATGGGATTACAATTATTATTCTAATTCACAAAACTTGGTGCTTCATTGCACCTTTTTAATTTTTTCAAAAAGAAGAATACCACTATAAGTTGATAATCTACCGAATAAAATACCGAATGAATTCGACATATTTCCGAATAATGGGTATACTATTGGTAGTAGGATTGGTGGTGTTCACATGAAAACTTGTAAAGAAATGGCTTTAATTTGGAATATTAGTGTTCGTGCAGTTTCGAATTTGTGTAAATCGGGAAGAATTCCGGGTGCTGTTAAGAATGGAAAAAATTGGGAAATTCCAGATGAAGCAACAAAACCGGTAGATGGAAGAATTTCGTCTGGTGAATACTGTAAAAAAGGGATGAGTACAGATAGAAAGTCATTGCCTATTGGTATTTCAGACTATGTGCGTGCTCAATCGGATTATTATTATGTGGATAAAACAATGTTAATTAAGGAGTTTTTAGATCAAAAGCCATTGGTTTCATTATTCACAAGACCAAGAAGATTTGGAAAAACATTGAATATGGATATGCTTAGAGTGTATTTTGAAAAGGTGGATGAGGATACGTCTAAATATTTTAAAGATAAGAATATTTGGAAGTGTGGGGAAAACTATCGAATGCATCAAGGTAAATATCCTGTGATTTTTCTTACTTTTAAAGATGTAAAGTTTGATTCTTGGCAGGCCACTGTAGAGAAAATTAAATCGTTACTTCAAGAAGAATATGGAAGGCATCAAGAATTGTTGAGTAGTGGAAAAATATCGGATTATGAGAAGGCGTATTTTAATAAAATATTAAGTGCAACAGAAAATGAAGTGGAATTGTCTTTTTCACTTGAAAAGTTATCTAAGATGCTTGCGACGCATTATGATCAAGCTCCAATTATTATTATTGATGAATATGATACTCCAATTCAGGAAGGGTATTCTAAGGATTTTTATGATGAAATCATCGGCTTTATGAGAAATTTCTTTTCCGGTGCTTTTAAGGATAATAAAAATCTTTCTTACGGCTTTTTAACCGGAATTTTGAGAATTGCTCAAGAAAGTATTTTTAGTGGATTAAATAATTTAACTGTGAACTCAGTGATGGATGAAGCATATGATCGTTATTTCGGATTTACAAATGAAGAAGTAAGTAAAATGTTAGAGTATTATGGAGTTGCTGAAAAAGAGAGTGAACTTCAAGAATGGTATGATGGATATTTGTTTGGGAATGAAGAAATCTATAATCCGTGGTCTGTTATTAATTATATTTCGAAGGGGTGTGTTCCACAGGCATATTGGGTGAATACTGGAAAGAATGAGATTCTCGAAGATGTTTTAAAAGTGGCGGATGAGGATATAACAGAAAAGCTTTATTCTTTGATTCGTGGGGATAAAGTTTTGGCAAGAATTGATCAAAATGTTGTTTATCGTTCACTTACAGATGATCCAGCTAATATCTATAGTTTATTATTGGTAGCTGGGTATTTGAAAACAACGATTAAAGAATTGCAGGCGGATGGATCTTATTTGTGTCAGGTATCGATTCCCAATAAAGAGATAGCTTCCGTTTATAAAAGTGAGGTTTTGGCACATTTGATGCAGATTGGTGCAGTTTCAAGAACGACTGCAGATAAGATTGCGGAAAGTTTGTTCTTAAATGATTATGTAAAACTAGAAAAAGCTATTTCTGAATATATGAATAAAGCAATTAGCTTTTATGATACGGCTAGTGAATCTTTCTATCATGGATTGATTTTAGGATTGATTTCGATGATGGATAATCAGTACAAAATAAAGTCGAATAGAGAGTCTGGTAAAGGAAGATTTGATATTGGCTTAATTCCTAGAGATGATAAGTATCCTGGAATGATTATGGAACTCAAGTGGAAAAAGAATCTTGATGATCATGAATTAACGCTTTTGGCAAATGAAGCTCTTTGTCAGATTCATAGTATGGAATATGATTCTGAGATGAAGAGTGAAGGAATCAAAAAGATATTGAGATTTGGGATTGCGTTTTCTGGAAAGCGTGTTTGTGTTAAAACAAATTAGAATAGTAGTTTTATTTAAGATTCCTAAGACTTGTGCTTATATGTGGGTCATTGTGATGGGATTGCAATTATTATTTTAGAATTTCTTCAAGAGAACGCCTACTCGACGTTCTCTTTTTCTATATGAATTTTAGAGTATCTAATTCAATGAAAATAAGACGTTTTAGATGAAATAGGAACAATCGCAACAAATTTATTGGAATTAATAATGTTTTCACATTGAAGCTTTATAATGGAAATTGGCTACTGGATGTAGTAACGGTGAACCCTCTGAATTAAAAATGATATCTGCTTGAGTTCTCGACAGATCCTTCTATTTTTTTGCAGGAGGACGTGTTGTATATTTATCTATACATTGATGTTGCCATGTGTTTATTGACACTAGTAGAAATACTTAGAATTACATTATTGATTATAGAAAAATGTAAAAGACACTAGTTCACCCAAACCCAACGGATTACTAGTGTCTTTTCACTAAATTAATTCAGAGTGCCCACTATATCCAGTAGCTTTTCCGTATATATTTCCGTATATATATTAAATAATCGATATATTTAAATGTCAAGGCTAACTCTATCTAAATCAATGAAAATAAGTCGTTTTAGATGAAATAGGAACAATCGCAACAAATTTATTGGAATTAATAATGCTTTCACATTGAAGTTTTATAATTGAAACTGGCTACTGGATGTGGTTGATGGTTGCCTCTTGTTAAGGAGTTTTGAAGCCTTGAATCTTGAATTCCAGGTAAGTAGATCCTTCTATTTTTTTATAGGAGGAAAGCTTATGTATATATATCTACATATTGATGTTGCTATGTGCTTATTTGCCATAGTAGAAATACTAAAAGTAACATTGATTATTATAGAAAAATGTAATAGACACTAGTTCCCGTTCCCACAACGAATCACTAGTTTTTTTGACCTGAATTTAGAGTGACCACTATATCCAGTAGTCTTTCCGTATAAGTATTATATCGATATATGAGTGGTTATGCAAATCTATTGGATAATAGTGTAATGGAATACATTACTATGAAAAAGTGAAAGACACTCGTTCATGTAAATGAGTGTCTTTAAGGAATTACTTTAATCCAAACAGTGTTTCAATACAAGAATCATCCATTACACGATCTGTTGGTGGCATATTGGCATGTTCTAGCAGTGAGTCTACGTTTATGTAGCTCAGAGTAAAAGGAATACAAGAAAAAACGTAGTTGCTCCTAGCCATGTTTTACAGGGCCTTATTTTAAAACTTTGAGGTTTTAAAAAATTGGGTTAAGAACATAATTGAATGTGAATTTACAAAGCAAAATTGTCAAGGCTTGCAGTTTTACAAATTAATGAAGAAACAATTTTGATTATATAATTACTTAACGCAATGCCCATTCGCTAAATATAAATTGTTTTTCCAATTGGCTTCAAAACCGTAATTTTTAACAAAATCAACTTTTGAGTTGCGTTCAATATTTTTTAACTTTTCAATTGCTCTTTTGCCAAGGCTTTGATTTGGATTTATATACAGAAGAGGAAGAACTAATGAATATGTGCTTCCAGATACAAAAGATCCTAAATTTATATTTGAAGGTGTGTAAAGCTTTGGCTTGATAGGATGATTTTTTCTGTACAATCTTTGATAATGACAACATTGATTTCTTAGATATGATACACAATGGTAGAAACTTTCTAATTTTTCATAACTAATGTCATTATATCCGATTTTTAAAATTGCTTTTTTATCTTTTGTCTTTAATAATGAATAAAATTTAGAAATGGTGCCAAGAGGTATAAGTTCGACTAATGCCCATACTGGGACAAACCCATTATATTTGTTGTTGTGATGTTGAATAATAAGGCTGGATGCATTTCTTTTATTTACTTCGCCACAACGTTTTAAAAAATCAATGATGTCAATATATTCTTGGTGATTTTTAAAATTAAAGTTTGATGGATCAAGATATCCAACGGGACCATATGTCAATGAAAAATAATTTGCTAATTGAGTTTTTAAATATACCTCAATATCGTTAATTAGTTCAAAAAGTGTTGATCTAATTTCTTTATCAGTTTTATACACATTATAGATATCCTCAAAGGAAATGTTATCAATAAAATTGTCGTTTTTATCTAGAAAATCAATCATATATCCACTTAATCTGTAATAATTTTCATGTTTTAAAATGGATAAAGCATTGTCATAGTTATTAACAATCAACCCTTTATCGTTAATAAGGTGATATAGCTGTTGATTGAATGTTAAAGCTGGCTTAATCTGTGCATTGAAATTATTCATAAATTCTCCTAAAGAAAAGAGCCCTCTGGGCCACATTGTTAAGAGGTGCGAAGGCTACGATTGATTAAATTATAACAAATTTGCAATATGTGTCAATACAATTTTTCCTTTCCAATTTCGTCTGATTTTGTTTTCTGATTCTATGAAATTCAGCGAAAATCAGGGTGATTGAATGTGGTACAGTGATGATTTTGAATTAGAAGAATTGGCCAAAAAGGGCAGTATACTCATATTTTGAGCATACTGCCTCTAATTTTGTATTTGTTTACTTTAATCCAAATAATGTTTCAATACAAGAATCATCCATTACGCGATCTGTTGGTGGCATATTGGCATGTTCTAGTAGGGAGTCTACGTGGTCTTTAATGGTTACGTCTACAAGTTTATTGACATCGATTCCTCTGAGTTCAAAGAATAGGAATGGGTTTTCGTCGAGTTTGGTTCCAATTCCGTAGAGTACGGCGGCAACGTGTTTGCACATTAAGGCCCAGTCAGGGCAGCTGCAGTTGAAACTAATTTCTCTTTGGCTTGGGAAGAGTCCGTTTTCGGATAGGAATATTTCTTTTAAGCTTTCTGGGAATTGTCCATTCACAAGTTCTTGTAAGTTTTGAATTTGTGAACTACATTTTTCAATGATGTCTTCACAAACTTCTTCTTTGAGTGGACTGATGTTGATTTCTACTTTGTACGGTGTTTTTCTTGTGCCTTGTACACGAGCTTTTACCTTACCCTTAACAATTTGTAAGTCCACAACAGCACCTGAACGAACATATCTTTTTCCTCGTTCGATACGACTGGCATAATCGGCATATTGTTCAATATTTTTACACCAGGCCATGCCCCACCAGCTTTTTGCGATTTGCCTTCCTTCCACAATAATGGGATGCATTTCTTTTCCTTTGTTTTTAGCATTTTTAATACTTTCTTGTGCTTTTCTTTGCAGTTCTTCGACGCTCATTTGCGAATACTGCATGCTTGCTGTCCAATATTTTGCCATAGTCTACACGTCCAATCTTAATAAGTCCATTAGTTCATTTGTATCGAGTTCAGTAATCCATTTTTCTTGGCCAGAGGCAAGAATGGAATTTGCGAGTTCTTGTTTGGACTCAATTAGTTTATCAATTTTTTCTTCAATGGTTCCATTTGAAACGAGTTTATGGACAAAGACTTCTTTGGTTTGTCCAATACGATAGGCTCGATCGCTCGCTTGGTTTTCTACGGCTGGATTCCACCAACGGTCAAAGTGAATGACGTGGTTGGCGGCTGTTAGATTGAGTCCGGTTCCGGCTGCTTTTAATGATAATACGATGTATGGAACGTATGTGTTTTCGTCATTAAATTTTTCAACGATTTCCGTACGTTTTTTAGCAGGGATACCACCATGAATAATATATCCCTTCTTATGGAAAATAGATTCTAGGTATTGGGATAGTGGTTCGCACATTTCTTTATATTGTGTAAATACCAAGACTCTTTCCCTTTTCTCGTAGATGGTTTCACACAACTCTTTCAACATCGCATATTTTCCACTGTCCTTTGGATTGTAGTTGGTATCATGAATGAATTGGTCTGGGTGATTACAGATTTGTTTCAATTTTGTCAATAACGCGATCACAATACCTCTTCTTTGAGGGCCTGTAGAATTTAATATTTTTTGTTCAGCTTTATCAACTTCTTTGCGATACAAAACGACTTGTCGTTTGGATAAATCTACGTGTTCTGTGATTTCCATTTTGTCTGGTAAATCTGAAATGATTGTTTTATCTGTTTTTAGACGTCTTAAAATAAATGGGGAAACCATCATCTTTAATTTTGTCATATATTCAGGATAGGCTTGTACTTTCTTTGTGTATTCCTTAAAGTCAGATGCACTACCTAATAATCCTTTATTTAAGAAGTCAAATAGAGACCATAAATTGGATAGGTCATTTTCAATCGGAGTACCTGTCATTGCGATACGCATATGGCTAGGAATTTTTTTGATGGCACGTGTTTGTTTGGTTGCCGGATTTTTAATCGCTTGCGCCTCATCTAAAATCAAACAGTCCCATACTCTGTCTTGTAAAAATTCATTGCGTAATGCCATCCCGTAGGTTGTCAGTGTGATAAATGTGTCTTCATGTACAATATTGTTTTTTCCATGAAGGATATAATATGTCATTTTAGGGGCAAAGCGATCTATTTCTTTTGACCAGTTACCTAGTAGGGATGCAGGAACTATCAATAATACATGTCCATCTTTCTTTTTTTCATACATCTTCTCTAAAAAAGAAATGACTTGAAGTGTTTTTCCTAGTCCCATATCGTCGGCAAGACAGGCTCCAAAGCCTAAATCATTCATTTGATTTAACCAATTGTATCCACTCTTTTGATAGGGGCGAAGCGTTGCGTTTAAATATTTTGGTTGAGCTTTGCTTTTGATTTTTGAAGGATTCTTCAATTTGCCTAAAATATCCCTTAACCATTTTCCATTTGATATCTGTATACCCATATCGACATCAATATCATCATCGTTTGACATATATGTTTTTGTCAAAGCTTCCTTTAAAGTAATGGTTCCATCATATTGCTCCATTTGTTCAAGAAGTTGTTGAAGCTTATTATGATTGATCTCTACCCATTGGCCTTTAAGCCATGCAAGGCCTTCTTCCATTGTTAAAAGTTCACTAATTTCTTTCTTTGTGAGGGCACGCCCATTAACAATTAGAGATGGTTGTAAGGATAGTATGGAGTCAAAGCCAAACATGGATGGTTTGGTATCCCCAATATTCACATTGATTTTTACAGAAGAATATTTCTTCTTCCACCAATTTGGTACTCTACACTTAATGCCACAAGCCTCAATGTCAGGCACACTCTTTAATAGGGAATAGGCTTCTTTACTTGTTAATCTGATGGGATGGAACAAATCACCGGTTTCCATATATTGGGCAATCAAAGTATTCTTTTGAGCTACTACATTTAGGCAAGATAATAAATTTAATAATTGTTCTTGATCATTTTTATATTCGACGAGTGCATGCTTAAGTGGCATATGAACAATTCGATTTTCTTTGTCTTTTGTGGCATACGTCGCTAAAAACGCAAATGGAAAGTCTGCATCTTCTTCGTTTTCGACTAAGTGAAAATAGATTCGTTTCGCGACTTTTAAATCTTGGGATTTTTCCTGAAGATACATTTGAACTGTACCCTTGTATGATTTCATGTCCAAACAGAATTGATTATTTAACTTTTCAAATAAGTTCTGAATCCACTTTTCATCAATGAATTCTGTACCAATCGCAAAAGGAATAATGGACATTAAATATTCTAAGTCTTCATTGGATGCTTCTACTTTAGTATCTTCTCTAGCTACTTCTAGTTCAGGACGATTACTTAGAAGTTCAATGAATTTTTGAGATAGTTGATACAAATAAAAAGAACTCGGCGTCAATCCCTTTAGATTGTTTTCAAACCCCAATTCATAAAGTGCAGAATATTTGTGTTTTTTGAATAATTCAGCCCATTTTGAAGTATTCTCTTCTTTTGTTTCATCAATATGAAATCCGTTCTTGGTAAATATAAAATTGATTTGTTTCATACACTGTGTATCCTTTGTCGTATTACTTTTCTATATTTTAGCATATACATAATTGATAAACATATCAATAAAGTTTTAAAAGAAGTGTTGTTGAATGAAAATAAGATTTTTTAAAAAATAATACGATCCATTTTGGCAAATTATATTGACATTATCATGATTAAAAGGATGATATCTTGAGTTCTCGATGATTCCGATTATGTAGGAGGATGTGTTTTATGTATATTTATCTATACATTGATGTTGCCATGTGTTTATTGGCCATAGTAGAAATACTTAGAATTACATTATTGATTATAGAAAATGCAAAAGACACTAGTCTGCCCAATCGCAAAGGAATTGACTAGTGCCTTAGCATTAGAATAATTTCAGAGCAACCACTATATCCAGTAGTCTTTCTGTAGGTATATTAAATAATCGATATATTTAAATGTCAATGCTAAATCTATCTAAATCAATGAAAATAAGTCGTTTTAGATGAAATAGGAACAATCGCAACAAGTGCATTGGAATTCACAATATTTTCGTATTGGACTTTTATGATGGAAATTGGCTACTGGATGTAGTAACGGTGAACCCTCTGAATTAAAAATGATATCTGCTTGAGTTCTCGACAGATCCTTCTATTTTTTTGCAGGAGGACGTGTTGTATATTTATCTATACATTGATGTTGCCATGTGTTTAATGGCACTAGTAGAAATACTACGACTTACGTTAATGATTATAGAAAAATGCAAAAGACACTAGTCCGCCCAATCGCAAAGGAATTGACTAGTGCCTTAGCATTAGAATGATTTCAGAGCAACCACTGTATCCAGTAGTCTTTCTGCATCTGTATTATACCGATAAAGGAATGTTTATGCAAATCTGTTGGTTGATAGTGTGATGCTATACACTATTATAGAAAAAATAAAAGACATTCGTTCATCCAACTCGCAGCGTATTAAACCAGATAAAGGAGCGCATGTGTAAACTGATTGTGTTGACAACAAGGCTTAAATTCAGTAGTATAATCATCGGTTAGTCACATCTAACAAAGAGATGGCTTCTTTTATGGAATAAGAGTTAGTGTTTTCTAACTTGGAGGCATAATGAAAAAGATTCTATATATCATGATTGGATGCATATCATTAGGGTTAGGAATTATTGGTGTCATATTACCGATTCTTCCAACGGTTCCTTTTGTGTTGCTTGCAGCTTTTTGTTTTGCAAAATCAAGTGAAAGATTGGATGGTTGGTTTAAGAATACGAAGTTGTATGAAGAGAATAATATTAAGAGCGGTATGACGAAACGAGCAAAGCTTCGTATTATGTGTTCAGTAACTTTATTAATGAGCATTGGATTTATCATGATGGGATTGAAGGGTATTGTGGTTGGCAATATTGTTTTATTGATTGTTTGGATTTTTCATATGGTTTATTTTACGTTTGGAGTAAAGACAGTATGAGAAGGGTTTTGAATTATTTACTCGCAATTAGCTTTGTTTTGACTATTATGGTTCCAATTACTGGAATCATAGTTCATAAATTGGCTTCTACATTATTCTTAGTATTGGCTTTGATTCATGTTTTTCTATATAGAAAGAGACTGGATTTGAAGTGTTGTATTAACCATAGTATCCTTTGTTTTAGGGATACTATGATTGATTATGGTTGAATATCCAATGATATTAATTCTTCATAGAACAGTGTCGATTGTATTAATAATCTTATTAGCTATTCATATATATAAGTTTCATAGAAGACTTGCCGTTGCATAATGTGACGGCTTTTTTTAGTGATGTTCAGAATCATTGTTAACCAAAATAAAATGTTCGCATTATTGTTAACCTGAATAAAACGTTAGTATTATTGTTAACCTAGGGTGTAATTATCATCGTGTATAAATCGTGTTAATATCTAGATGTAAAAAAAAGATAGATTGTTTGGATCCATGAAAAATTAATTTTCGCAATTATCTGAGCGAGGAGGGAATAGATGTTTTTTGATGAAAGAGTTGCATTGTTCAACGTTGAGGCTTCTTCTTCAAAAGAAGTAATTAAAATTGCAGCAGATGAATTATACAGACGGGGCATTGTAAAAAAGAATTTTTTCGAACATGTGATGTTGAGAGAAAAAGAATTTCCAACAGGACTGGCAACAGATAAATATGGAATAGCAATTCCACATACAGATTCAAAATATGTGAATCGTTCACAGATTGAATTTGTATCATTAAAATCACCAGTTAAGTTTAAAAATATGGGAAACGCGTCAGAAGATATAGAAGTAACTCATGTTTTTATGATTGCGATGAGTCAACCGCATGAACAGGCTGACACGCTAGCAAAATTAATGGGGTTGTTTTTAGACGAAGAATTGATGCAGAGAATGTATGAATGCTCTTCGAAAGAAGAGTATGAGAGTATTTTAAAAGAAAAGGGATTAATTTAATAGAGGAGAAAAACATGATTGAAACATTTATGAATATATTTATGAGCCTAGGCTCTTCAGTATTTATTCCAGCGATTATTATTATTTTAGGTTTGATTTTAAGAATGAAACCAGGCAAAGCAATTGTTGCAGGGTTAACAATTGGTATCGGATTTATTGGACTAAGTATGGTTACTGGATTGATGACAGATGCTTTAGGACCAGCAGTTAAATTGATGGTTGAAAAATATGGGTTGTCATTAAGTATTATGGATTTAGGTAGTGGAACAGCAGGACCTGTTGCATTTTCAACAACAATGGGAATTGTGATTATTCCAATTGCGTTTGCACTTAATGCTGTGTTGATTTATTTAGGGTTGACTAAAACTTTCAATGTTGACGTTTGGAATTTATGGCAACCTGCATTAATTGGAATTATGGTATGGGGAATTACAGATAGTTTTTTGATTGGTGTTCTTTCAATGATTCCAGCATTCTTGATTGAAATTATTTTAGCTGATTTAGCAACTCCATTTATGACTGATTTCTATGGCTTTCCTGGAATGACATGTACTCACATGATGGCTAATGCAGGATTGGTATTAGCAGTGCCATTAAATTGGTTGTTCGATAAAATTCCAGGGTTAAATAAAATTGAAGTAAATCCAGAAATTATTCAAGAAAAGTTTGGAGTAGTTGGAGATCCAATTGTGATTGGATTTGTGATTGGACTTGCCATTGGGGCATTGGCAGGATATGAAGTACCTGCAATGTTGACATTAGGGGTACAAATGGCAGCTGTACTAAAAATTATGCCCAAAATGGTTTCATTATTTATGGAAGGTCTAACTCCTGTTGCAGAAGCAACAAAAGAATTTACGGCAAAATACATGGGTGGTAGAGAAGTTAATATCGGAATGGATGCTGCTTTAGTAGTTGGAAATTCATCTGTTATGTCAACTGCTTTATTAATGATTCCAATTACTCTTTTGATTGGTGTTATTCTACCAGGAAACAAGGTATTACCATTTGGAGATTTACCAACATTAGTGTTTGGATTAGCCTTAATGGTTGCAGGATTTAGAGGAAATGTTTTTAGAAGTGTATTAGGATGTTCAATTTATACAATTACTATGCTTTATGCAGCTACTTATTTAGCACCAGCACTAACGACTGCATATCATATTGCAGGATTTGAAATTGGTAGTGGTATGATTTCATACGTTACAGCAGGTTTATGGCCAAATGTATTAATTGTATTTATCACAAATCTTTTAAGTGTACCAGGATTATTAATTCTAACAGTTATTGCATTAGTTGTATTATTCTATGTAAACAAAAAAAATAAGGTTCAAGCATAAAAATAAATAGAGGTGGATAAAATGAAAACAATTATGATTATATGTGGTGCAGGGCACGCAACTTCAACGGTTGTAAGAACTAAAGTTGAGAGTTGGTTAAAAAGCGAAGGATTGGCTAGTGAAGTCGAAGTAAAACAATCTTCGATTGGAGCACAGGCTAAGGATATTGCTGCAGATAAGTATGATATTGTAATTAGTACTACACAAGTACCAGAAAATATTAAAGATAAAGTTATTATGGGATTAGGACTATTAACTGGTTTTGGAGCTGAACAAGTTTTTGCACAAGTAAAAGAAAGACTTGGAAAATAGAATGGTAGTATTTCATAAAGAAATTGACATAAATACTGTGGCTAATCGACCATCCTATCATGATGTTACATCTGATGTAATGGAGGCGTTAGCTAGCAGTGGAGTTCAAAATGGAATTTGTGTTGTATCTAGTCCTCATACTACTTGTGCAGTCTTCTTTGAAGAGTTTATGCATGACAAGAATTATTATGGTGACGAATTTTTACAAGTGGATTTGAATGAAGCACTAGACAAAATTGTTCCTGTTCAAAGAACAGAAGGGCAATACCACAGTCCAGGGCCAGAGCATATTGCATATGGTATGGCTAAAACAGATCCGGATTATCCAGCAAAAGAATGGACAATGTTGAATACGGATGGACATTTGAGATCTACGTTATTAGGGGCAAGCGAAACGTTGATTATCAAAGATGGAAATTTGTTAAATGGTAAAGTGGGTTATATCTATTTTGTTGATTTTGACCAAACAAGGGAACGTAGAAGAAAATGTAATATTGTCATTATGGGAGAATAAAAATGGTTGAAAATAGTATTAAAAGTGTTATTGAAGCGGAAAGCGATGAATTAAAAAAATTAACGGAATCATTAGATTATGATGTGGTTAATACATTGATTAATAAAATCCAAAACAATAAGGGTAATATTTTTGTGACTGGATGTGGAACATCTGCAATGGCTGCAAAAAAAATTGTTCATACTATGCAAGTGGTTAATCAAAGAATATTTTACTTAAATCCATCAGATGCTGTTCATGGTGGAATTGGAGCTATTGAAAAAGATGACATTGTCATTATGATTTCTAAAGGTGGAAGTACAAATGAGTTGTGTTCTTTTTTAGAAAATCTTAAAAGTAAAGAGGCCTTTATTGTGTATGTAGGTGAGAATGGAGATTCTAAAATTGGCAAATCAGCAGATTTGTTCTTGAAAATTAAAATTGAAAAGGAACCCGATGAATATAATATGTTGGCAACCGCTAGTACATTAGCTGTAATTTCAGTTTTTGATGCGATTGCAATTTATATAGAAAGGAATTCATCTTTCTCACAAAAAGTGTTTTTAGAAAATCATCCAAGCGGTGATGTAGGTGATCGTTTGAGTGCCATTGTTAAGTGATATATTGAAAAAGGGATAGATTGAGTCTATCTCTTCATGTTTTATGGAGGAAATTATGATTATAGTGCCATCGTTGTTAAATTCAAATATATATGATATTCAAGAAAATGTGAAAATTGCAAAAACTGTAGGAGATAATTATTTGCATATAGATGTTATGGATGGTAATTTTATTCCAATGCAATCTTTTGGTGGAAAGATAGTAACAGATTTAAAAAAGAAAACAGATTTAGTGTTAGATGTACATTTAATGATTAGTAATCCAGAGTTACATATAGAAGAATATAAAGATGCGGATATTATTAGTATTCATCAGGAGAGTACTAAACAATTATATAATTGTTTAAATCAAATTAAGAAATTAGGTAAAAAAGCCGGTGTAGCTATTAATCCAGGTACTCCAGTTAACACTCTTACTGATGTTTTTAATTTGGTAGATCAAGTCTTGGTTATGACTGTAAATCCAGGGATGTTAGGTGAAAAATTTATAAAAAGTACTTTAAAGAAAATAGCGGAGCTAAAACAAATCAAGGATAGTAATAAATATTTATTTGATATTGAAGTAGACGGAAATATTAATGATCAAACAATAATTCCATGCTACACTTCAGGTGCAAATGTTTTTGTATCCGGTGGATATATATTTGGTGATGATAATCCAGAGCAAAGAATTATAAAATTGAAAAATGCATTGTGTAATGGTAGAATCGGTTAAAGGAATGATTTTATGAATTCACGACAAATAAATGTGTTTAATTATTTGTTAGAACAGAATAATTATGTAACTGCGAAAACAATTTCAAAAGAATTTAATGTAACACCAAAAACAATTTATATAGATATTAATATATTGCAGCAAGAATTAGCAGAATATGGACTGATTGTTGATAAAAAAACGAATTGTGGCATTTTATTAGTTGGAACAGATGAGGCCAAAAAAAAGGCTCGTTCAGTTATCAATTTTAGTAACGATGATTCTGATGATAAAGGTTTAGATGTAGAAAGCCGCAGAAAACAGTTGTTTGTTGATTTAGTGTTGTTTGGAAATTCTTTGTCACTTCAAAAAACAGCTGAACATTATTATGTATCCAAGTCATCTATACTTAATGATTTAGAGTTTCTAAGAAAAGAATTTTTGAGGAAGTATCATGTGAATATCGAAACGGATTTTGATAAAAAAATTAGTTTAACGGGTACAGAAGAAAATATTCAGCTGGCTATTATCAATGCTTTTATAAGTACAATTTTTAAAAAAGAAAAAGAACAAGCTTATTTAATATTTGATAAAAAACTAAATTTGGTAATCAGTGATATGCTTGATAACAGTGAAATTATTGATTTAAATGGTTTTGCGGATTATTATAGACAAGCTTTAAAAATCACTTTATTCATATTTGTTACTCGAATTGAAAATGGATTTCATATTAAAGAAGATGAATACTATTTCTTAGATGATTTAGATTTTATGAAAAATTATCCAATTGCAAAGAGTATCTCAGATTACTTTGAGGAACAATTAAATATAAAATGTACTAGCGAAGATAAAATGGTATTAGCTAAGTATTTAGCGTCGTATCGTATAAAAAGCTTTAAAACAAATGAAAGTGATTATAAGGAAGTTGTAGATCGAATTATCAACAGTTTAGAGGAAATAGAAAATATATGCATTAAAAACAGAGAAGAATTAACGAATCAATTATTATTACATATACCGCCAATGGTGCTGAGATTAAAGAATGGAATTAAAATTGAAAATCCATTATTGGATGAGGTTAAATCTAGATATCTTCATTTATTCACTTTATCTTGGTATGTATTATCAACGATTGAAACAGAATATAATATTAGTTTGACAGAAGATGAAATATCTTTCATTGTTATTTATTTTCAAATGGCAATTAATAAATCATCAAACTCACATAAAATATTAGTGGTATGTCCTTATGGGATTGTATCTTCAAAATATGTTGTTTCACAATTAAAAAACGTACTTCCAAAATATGATGATATTCAAGCGTGTGGATATGAGGATTTAAAAAATAAGAAACTAGATAATTTGGATTTGATTGTGAGTACTTCATCGCAAAAGATTGATACATCTGTACCGGTTGTTCATGTAAGTCCGATGTTAGATAGCGTGGATTGTGCAAAAATATTTGATGCGTATTCAAAATATGTTTTTTTGGCATCGTCTAAAATTAGAAGAATTTTTGATCAAAACAATATTAATATTCCATTATTGAGTCGGTATATAAATAAAGATAATGTTTTTTTCAAAATGGATTTTCATACAAAAGAAGACTGTCTAGATTTTATGATTAAAAAGTTAGAGAAAGATGGTGTTGTTAAAAAAGAATTTCGAAAATCTGTATATAAACGAGAGAACATAGGTAGTACAGTGCTAGAAAATGGAATAGCTATACCTCATGGTATGCCTGCAGAAGTTAACAAAATAGGTCTAGTTATATTGACATTAAAAAGACCAATCAAATGGTCAAATAATTGGGTGGATATGATCTTTTTAATGGCGGTTCCAGAAGATAAAACAAATGAATTTGAATCTATGGTTTTAGAATTATATGGAATGATATCAAATATTGAAGCTGTTGAGGAATTAAAAAAATTCACTTCGATTGATGAATTTTTATTAATCGTTAAGTGAATAAGACTTTAACTTAGATTTTTTGATATTCTTGCCATAATGGTTTCGATTACTAGGATTAGGACTCGTACTGATTGGTATTCATATATATAAGTTTCATAGAAGGCTTGCCGTTGCATAATGTGACGGCTTTTATGAAGCTTAAGGTAGATGACAGATGAGGATTATGAATTGTTGGAATGTGTATTGAATAAGCTAAAATAGTAGTGATGTAGTACTGGATTGTGAAGAAGTAAGAGTGTTAGTGGGTGAGTCTGAAAAAGATCGTAATGAATGGATAAGAGTTCTATCGCAAAAGACTGAATGATTCAAAAAAATGACAAAGTTTTTGATGTGTTGGATGATAACGTTTTATATATTCTGAGAAAAATTTGTTTGATTTAGGATGGTATTATAATTCTAAGATGTTTTCAATTTGAATTGACAAATTTTTGGGGTAGGAGGTTGTTCTTACCAAAGAGAAAGCGAGCAAATAAAAACAAATTAATTATGTCAATTTTTGGGATGATATTTTGTATTCAGAACAAGAATATTTAAATTGGATGTTTCGTATCGTGTTGGCTACTTTATGTGGTTGTGTTATTGGTTATGAGAGGACGAGTCGAAATAAATCGGCGGCATTCGAACACATGCGATTATTGCACTAGGATCTTCAATGTTTATGATTATTTCTAAATATTCGTTTTTTGATGTGTCGACGGCGGATGGAGCTAGAGTGGCAGCACAAATTGTTAGTGGAATTGGATTTCTTGGTGCTGGCGTAATCTTTGTGAAAGATGATTTGATTCAAGGGCTTACCACAGCAGCTGGAATGTGGACTACTTCTGGCATAGCTGCATGTCTTGGTGCTGGATTGATTTTTATTGGTGTTTTTGCGACATTATTTCTAGTCGTTCTTCAAAAGATATTTCATTATCCTTTCTTCAATCAAATTGATCAACCTAATGTATTGATTCAGACTAATATTGTTTCTAACAAAGTTGAAATATATAAAATATTTGAGAAGTATGGTATAGAGGTCAATGAAATAAAAATTGATAGGAATCTAGATTTAATGACTTTTGATACAAATAATAGGTGGATTGACCATAAAAATGAATTGTATCAGGATTTGATGTCAATTGATGCAGTAACAAAAATATCTATTCTTTAATTAATAAAGAGACTATGGCGGATAATTTTGATGATGTGAATCATCAGTTGGAAAAATTATTGAGAGGATTGAAAATCATGAAGATTAAAGATGTAATTGAAATTTTAAAAGAAGAGGGTACTTGGGTTCGTTGGAATCGTTGTACAAGGGATCGTATTTTATTTGGTGATGTTGATCAAGAAATAAAGAAGATTGGTGTTTGTTGGGTGGCTACTAATAAAGTGATTGAACAGGCATTGGAAAAGGGAATTAACTTTATTGTTTCTCATGAGAATATTTTCTATACGACAGGAACGCATTTGGAAACTAAATTAGTTGAGTCTATTGAACATAAGAAAGACTTATTAAGTAAGGGACATATTTGTGTGTATCGTTGTCATGATGTTTGGGATTCTATTCCAAATTATGGTGTGAGTGATGTATGGGCTAAAAAGCTCGGTTTTGATTTTAGGGATAGAGTGATCAATTCGTATTATCAGCATGCTGATATTCCTAAACAAACGGTTTCAGAATTAGCAACGCATGTGGCTAATGCATTAAAAGATGATGGTGAAGAGGGAGTTTATGTTTTTGGGAATGTAAATAAAGAAGTATCTCATTTAGCCATTGGTACTGGTGCTGGAACGGATATCTTTGAAATGTTAGAGTTCAATCCAGATGTAGTCATTGTGGCGGATGATGGAATCACAAACTACAAAGATGCTCAATATGCGATTGATAATGATTTGCCTATGATTGTAGTAAATCATGCTGGTTGTGAAGTTGGTGGTTTAAAAAACATGGTGAATTATTTTAATGATAAACTGCCTGATCTTGATGTGGAGTATTTGGATGAGGGTTTTAAAATCGCTTATTTTAAATAGATTTGACCGTTGTGTAAAAGCAACGGCTTTTTTAATGGATTGTGGTTGCTTTTTATACAGGAAAAGCGTTTGATAGATATGGAGAATGAGGTATTGGGTATGTATGAATTACAATTAGTGAATAATGGCTGTTTAGCAGAGTATAGCGAAGATTATAAAGTGTTTGTTGACTCTATTTTATTGGATAGTGAGACATTAAAAAAATTAAATAGTGATGAAGATGTATATACGGATATTATTGATGTTGAGTTTTCACCTGCAGTAAAAAAGGTGGATAGAGTAGATACATTAGTAGCTGTTACATCTGGATTTATGGCGCTTTTACTGGATCAATTACTAATTCGAAAAAATATAAGGGAAAAAGATATAGATGAGGATACTATCATCAAAGTTTTACCGTTAGTATTAAGACAATATTCAGATAAGAATAAAGATGTTGATAAAGAGATTGATGAGTATATCGCAAATTGGGAACATAAGCTTAAGGATGCTAATAAATATAAGAATCTGATTTTTGATTTTTGTGAGGATTTAAGTTTTAGTGGTATGTTAATTCAAGTGATTGAGTATTGTTTTGATTTGAGTATTGGCCTGGATGAAAAGTCTGGTTTTGTCATAAAGAAGGTAAAACATGATTTAAAAACGGATAGTATTGTAGAAAAAGCACAGATGGCTATTGTTGATTGGTTTGTTGAACAGGCTTATGCGTATAAGAAGAGTGGAAAGTATAAAAAGGAATTTGTTCAAATTGAAAAGATAGTTAAGGATATTAAGAAGGTTGCTTTTAAGGATAATAAATTTGATAGGGAACAATTAAAAGAATGGTTCCATAATAGAGTATTAGCTGAAAAGAAGAAATTAAATGGATTGGATGACTTTGTAGTTCAAAGTATTCCAGTAAAGGCCAACATTATTTTTGTACATAGTTATGCGCATATACGTGATTTTATTCAACAAGTCAATGAGCATAATGTTGTTTCTTTAGAGGGCTTGAATATTATTGATTTTGATAAATTAAATAATGAAGCCGTAATTAGAAGAATGGATACTATTTCAACAAGTGTTTTCACAGCATTTAATGTGGGTGTTGCAGGAGCAAAAGCAATTATGTTAGATAAAAATCTTCTACAAAAGATGTATGTATTCGCAATCAATATTAATATTCCAAACGTAATTCGATTGGTAAGTGTTGTTAGGGCGGATGCTGATTATATAAAAGAAGATATTGAACAATTGGTTCATAAGTCAAAAGTAGTTGAAATCAAAAAACATAAGGATATTCCATTAGAGAGTTTAGAGCGTTGTTTTACAATGAATAAAATCGAAACACGGATTTTGTATTCTTTGGAACTTCAAATGATTGAGGAGGATATTCAAAGAACAAAGGATAATAAAGAACAGTTACTAAAAAATGAGTGGAAAGAAAAGTGGATTGAAATTACAGAACAGGCTTTACAACAAAATAAAGTGTTTGAAAAGGATTCGTTAAAGACGTATGCAGCAATAAATACATATGCTTCTAACCAAGAAAATCTGTTGTGGCTTTATAATATTGCAGTTGAATTAAGTATGTTCAAACCTTATTTCAGGCTTGAGGAGAAGGATAAAAAGCTAAAACTTTCTTATACGAAATATGTAGAGGAAGTGTTCTGTAATGCACAAAATTACATTTCATATAAAGAAATCCAGAAGATTCAAAAGAGTTATAAGAATTACTATAATTATTTAGAAAATAATACTTTAAAAGCTGTTGGTGTTGCGGGTGGTGCCATTGCGGTAGCTGCTGCAACGGGAGGATTGGCATTTGTGTTCGCACCACAAATAGCGGTTGCGATATTTGGTGGGGCCTTTCCTACATTGCATGGTGCAGCCTTAGTCAGTGCATCATTGGCTGCTGCTGGTGGAGGATCATTAGCTGCAGGCGGTTTTGGTATGGCCGGAGGAGCTGTATTGATAGCCGGTGGAGGTGCTGTATTAGGATTAGGTACTTCTGGAACTGCATTATCTTTGATGATGGCACCTAAATTTGTACAGAATGATTATGCTAAATTACTAGCTAAGTGTGATTGTGTGTTATTGAAACAATTGGATATGAAAGATGAAGTAGTGGCTTTGCAGCATAAAATGCAAAGTGATTTAGATGAATATAAGCTTAGATTAAAAGTGTTAGAAGGTTTAGAAAATCCAAATGATGAGTGTAAGCAAAACATAAAAGCTTTAAAGAAGAGTATTGCTTACACAGAGAGAACGAATAAGCAATTGGTTAAGTTGATATAATGAGTGATGAAAAAATGCTATGGAAAAATCTAAATATGTGTTTTTCTTTTATAGGGTGAAAAGAAAATTTGAAAATAGTTTTTAACTTAGTGATTTTATGGGAGACATAGATGAATAAAATTTTGAGGCAAAGGAAAATACCAGTAGCGGTATTGAGAAATAATTATATAAGAGGAATAGATAAGTATAATTACGAAAAATATATGGTGGATTTTATAAATCATTCTAAATTGGTTGATGAGAAAGGTGGACTACGTTTTCATCATCAAGAAGAACAAAGTAATTCAGAGTCAGATGCGTTTAATGGATTTTATGATATTGATTTTAAAATTTTATGTGAACCCGAACAAATGCACGCACTTACATCTAATAGTATGCAAATTTACAAGACAAACAGAGGAACAACAGCGTATGCAATATCCAAAAATACGAAGTCAATGGGTTATTATAATATAATGAAGGTATTAGTTGATAGGCCTCTAATATTAACTGATAGAAACATTATTGGCGATGATCAATTATTGAATGCAGTTAATGTTATAAAAAAATTATTAGCAACTAAAAAGAATATTATGGTCTTATTACCTTTTGAATATTATTTTGAAGGATGTAAAATGAATCAAGATATTGCAAAAGAAATCATAAATGAACTCAGTGTATCTTTTAATGCTATGAAAAAATATCGAATTACTCAAACACAACTTGATTTATATTTTATGTTTAAATCAAAAGATTATATGGTTATCGTAGAAGCTAATGATGTTATAAGTTTTTATGATTTAGTACCATGTACTTGTAGTGATTTATTTGAATATTTATATGAGGAAGGAAGTCCTTTCCCGGTTATTGATGAATGCTTGAGTTAAAATTTATGTATTATGGTTTTTAACGGTTGATTTATGTATAATGGAATTAGATGTTTACAAATGTTAATTAAATGTCATGTCATGTTTGAATGGAAATAATATAGGTTTATAGGGTTAAACTTAATATGAGTGTTTGATTATTTTGTAAAATTTATTTAAAGGGAAAAGGGTAGGAATGTATTTATGGAAGATTACACAAATGAACCAAAAAAGAAGTCAGGGAAGAAAGTACTAAAAATGATTGTGAACAAAATCATTCATCCTAATATTATTAGTTTGATAGTGGTTGCAGTGATTGTTGGCGGATTGTTCTTTTTTATAGGTAAGGTATCAAACTCGGAGCCTGAGCCTGAACATAAAGAGGTGGTTACACAATTAAGCTTGAAAGATATTGGAACACTATCAACTCAAGAAGCTTATGTTACGGTTGTGGAAGCTATGGATGAAAATCGTAAATTATATGATGCTGAGGATGCACCTGATGTACCACTTACTAATTCAGTATGTGTTTTCTCTCATGATTTTCAAATTACAGCAGGTTATGATTTTGAGAAAATCAAACCAACTATAAAACAAAAAACAGATAGTCAAAAAGGTGTTATTACAGTACCGCTACCGGATGCTAAAATATTAACTAGTGGTATGTTGTCAGACAAAGAAGAGGTTTATTACGAGAGAGAAAGTATTTTTAATAATTTGTCAGAAGCAAAAAAAGCAGAGTTAAGAGCTGAAATGGGAGATAAAGCTGAGAATATTGCTGTTGAAAATGGCTTGTTGGATAAAGCAAAATCGAATGCTAAAAAAGTTTTAAAGAATTTTATTTACAATATCTATGATTCAAATGATTATGATGTTGTATTTGAGGATGCAAAGGAATAGTGACTTATATGAAAAAAACTCTTATAACAGTATTGATTGCAGTCGTTGTAGCTATTGTATTGTTCTATGCATATTTAGCTATAACAAGATAAAAATTAATATTATAAAAAGGTATGAAGAACAGTTAAACTAACTATTTTTCATACCTTTATTAAATTATATATACGCGACTTAAAGGATTTAATAATTATAAAATTTTATTTATTACTTTCTTGTTTACCTTTTTTGTTAAACCAACATAACAGAATAAACACTGCAACAATGATAGCAATACCAATGTATGGAGATTTCATAATTGTCATTACAGCCATAACATCTAAACAGTCGTGACCTACACCAGCAGCTCCATAAGCTGCATAGTTGAAGATTGTAGATAAGAATCCTGAACCTAGAATCAATAAGAAACCATAGATAAATCCAGAAATGATGGCTCCACGTGTACCACCTCTTGCATTACCGAAGATACCTGCTACACCTCCTGTGAAGAAAGCTCCAATGATTGAAACTAGTGGTACAGCATGGAATAACAATGAAGAAGCAAACATACCAACAAGCATTCCTAAAACAGCTGTGACAAATCCAATCATTAAACTGTTAGGAGCAAATGCAAATAATGCAGGAACGTCTAGTGCAGGGATAGCACCTGGTACAAGTTTGTCTGAAATACCTTTAAATGCAGGAACCAATTCTCCTAAGAACATTCTTACACCCTGTAATAAAATCAAGATACCTGATGTAAATCCTAATGCTTTAAGAATACCATATACAATATAATTTTGTGTTCCAGCATAAGTTGCAACAGCCTTAGGGCCAGCTAATATTACTACGATTAAATAGAATACACCCATTACAATAGATACAGACATAGAAGTATCTTTAAAGAATTCTAATGATTCTGGTAATTTGATTTCTTCTGCATTCTTACTCTTATCACCTAATAAACCACCAATGTACGCAGCTGGAATAGTTCCAAGTGTTGTTAAATGAGCCATAGCAAATTGATCTGAACCAGTAACTTTTTTTACCGTTGGTTGAGCAATAGCAGGTAATACTACCATTAATAAACCTTGTAATAAAGAACCAACTAGAATAATCATTGTATCGTTAAATCCAGCTACATACAGACTTCCAGCAACAGCAACAGACAAAATCCACATCATGTGACCAGTTAAGAAAATGTACTTTAAAGGACTGAATCTTGCAATAACTACATTAACCAAGAATCCGATAGCCATAATAAGAGCACTTGTACTCGCGATGACTGGTACTGTACTCTGCATTGCCCCAACTACTGCTTCTGATGAGGTTGCAAAACCTTGAAGATTAAATACTTGTGAGAACAAATCTACGAATGGTAAGATTTCTGAAACGATTAAGCTTGAACCGGCAGCAAGAACCAACATACCTAATGCTGTTTTTACGGTTCCAGAAAATACTTGTCCTACACTTTTGTGCTGCAATAATAAACCAATAAGCGCAACAAGACCTAAAACAATTGCAGGTGTTTTAAGAATGTTGATTAGAAAATCTAGCATTTAAATATCCTCCTTAAATAATTCCTTTACTTTTTAAATACTTTTCTAATTTATCTTTTGCTTCGCCAACATTTACCATATTTTCAAGATAAACAACATTATCTTGGTCAGCAAAGTTTTTTCTAAATTCATCAGTTGTAACAATTAAGTCACAAGGTTTCCTTTTTACTGTTCCCATATCCCAGTGTTCAATGTTACATTTAACACCTAATTGACTCATGGCAGAGTCTACTGTCATTTTCATAATTAGAGATGATCCTACCCCTAATCCACAAACAGTTATAATTTTTAACATTATACATACCTCCTATAAACAAGTTACTAAATCATGATATTGTTTAATATATTCTGCATTAATGTCATCTCCAGAATCTAAGTTGGAGCTTACATAGACTGGTGGAACGTATCCTTGCTCGACACATAATTCGATTGTTCTAGCCATAATGGAGTCCATTACAGTCATTCCAAGGATAGTTGATGTTCCTGTAAATTTATCTCTCATACCAGACATTGATAAACATGCATCTCCAGATACACATTTAATGTCGATAACAACATCAGCAACATCTTTTAAGTTTTTACCAGAAGAATGTCTACTTGCAACACTATTTGAGAATTCTCTAGATGTTAATGCAATTACTTTCATGCCGATTTTCTTTGCTTCTAACGCCATATCTACAACACCTGCGTTTCTACCTGAGATAGAAACAATTATCATTGTGTCATCTTTTGAAGTATTTTCAAGTCCTAAATATTCTGCACTAAATCCTTCAACTCTTTCTTGGATTGTGCTTAATTTAGCTTTTGGAAATAAAGCTAGATGAGGGATAAGCATAGCGTTAACAGGAACTAGGCCACCTGCACGATAGAACACTTCCATAGCAAACATTTGAGAATGGCCACAGCCAAAGACATGGATTAATCTTTTTTTCATTACTGAAGCAGCACAAATTTGTGCAACTTTTTCAATGTTATCACCTTCCTCTGTTACTTGGCGTTCTAATTGTTTTTTTAAAATTTCATAATATTCTTTTTGTTTCATTTTGATCTCCTTGTTTATTAATATGCAGCTATTTTTTTCATGATTTCTTCTTTTGGAGCATTATTAGTTATCATAGTTATGAATTCTTCATCTTGTAAAATGCTTGCAACATTTGTAATCATTTCCATGTGTGAGTCTTTATCGACAGCTCCGAATGCAAATGCACAATTAATTTGTTGATTGTTAAATTCTTTAAAGTAAACAGGATTCTTGAATACTGTTAATGATAGACAAGCCTCTTTAACATTTGGACCTGGTTCTCCATGAAAAAAACATACTTTAGGTACTAATATCATATAAGGACCATACTTATTAACTGTATCTATCATCGATTGAATAAATTCTGGTTTGACTTTTCCTTGTTTTACAAGAATATTTCCATTATAGGTAGCTGCTTCTTGCCAACTATTTATTTCGACATTAGTTTCCACATAATCGCTCATTAGATAATCTTTAATCATTTTAAACACCTCCTAACATTATAACGTTATAACCAGTTGATAGTAAATGGTAAGCGGGTTTCCCCGCTACTATTCACCTAATACTACAGAGAACTCAAATATGTCACCCTTAGAAACAATTGATGAACAACATATAATGCGATCTTTGGAATATGATACACGTTTTACAAGTAGTCCATATTGATTTTTTGGGCAATTTAGTAATTTACATTCATAAGCATTTAGTTGAGTGGCTTTGAATGTTTCAATGGCTTTATTAAATTTAATCCCATAATCTTCATCAAGTGTTTTATATAAACCTTTTTTTGTAAAATCTATATCTTTTAAAAATGGTACTACATTATAGATGAACCAAGTTTTTTCAACCATAATAGCAACATTCTCTGCAAGTCGTAATCTTTCGATATATAAAATCTTTTCTCCGACTGGCACTCGTAATTTAGTAGAGAGTTTGTCATCAGCTTCGATTATATCCCTTTTAATAATTTTTGTAGATGAGACTTGACCTTGTTTATCCATCTCTCCAGAATAGCTATAAACTTTATTAAGATTTTGAACAATGCTTTTAGAAAGGACATACGTTCCCTTTCCTTGAACTTTTTCAAGCTTACCGTTTTTAACTAATTCATCAATAGCCAACCTAACAGTCATTCTAGAGACATCATAAATTTCACATAATTCTCTTTCTGAAGGTATTTTGGTACCTTTTTCATAAACGCCATTGTTTATTTGATCCTCAATAGTTTCGGCTAGTTTATAATATAATGGAATCTTATCGTAAGAGTTAATCACAACTGCTCCTTTCATTACAACTTCATTTTAACTGGTTATAACCAGTATGTCAAGATTTTATTTATAATTTTTTTACTCAAATAGAATTATCTCAAAATCATTTATTTTTATATGCAGTTGCTTGGCTAAATGAGATTCAAAATCATCAATTGTTACAGTTGTATATAGTATTTTTGATTCCGCAAAAAACTGCGAAATAATACTCTATTTTGTGCACTCTTTTATCTGTAGGAAGTGCTTGTTGCAAATTATGATATAGATGCTTACAGATATCAAGAAGCAAGAAATAAATTGAAACATAGATTTTAAAAACCAGGAGAAAAAAGAGTATAAAAACATTATTAAGCATTTTAAAAGGAATTAAAAGTGGACTTTCTACAGCATTTAGAAAAGTTAAATCGAGCAAGAGATTGCAGGGAGCTTTAGTTCTAGTTTGTATTGTGGCAGTTGCATTTGGTGTTTGGTTTGGCGGATATTCTAAGGGTACAAAAGTACATCAAACGATTCAAAAACCAGTTGTTTGTTACAAGGATATAGAAGAGATTGCATTCCAAGAAGCAACAATAAAAGAGGTTGAAGTTATTCATAAGCCTATGGAATTAGGAAAACTTAAAGTTGATACTTCACTAACAACTAGCGATTATATTTTCACATATAATGCAGTTATTAAAGCAGGATATAATTTAGAAAATATTAAGGATGATGGTGGTAATGAATCAACACAAACTATTACTGTTACGTTGCCAAAAGCTTCAATCTTTGATTCTTATTTGGATGAAAAATCTTATGTTCAATATTGGGAAGGTGAAAAGATTACAGCCAATGTTGGATTAGATGATATTCACAAAGAGAAGAAAAGAATGCTTAAGGAAGCAAAACAAGATGCTATGAGGTGGCTTGTATGAGAAGACTGCTGAACATGCTAAGGTAGTTATTACTGATTATATTCACTCGCTTAAGGGTTATGAAAACTACAATGTAGTATTTTTAATGAGGAGGCGTAATACTATGAACAAGGTAATGGTTGTTAAGAATTTTGCTTTACGAGGATTTAATGATGTGAGACAAAATCCTCAAAAGTATATATTCAAGCTTAAGAAGGCTAAATCAGTTGCTATTATCGCATGTGATGCTGGTGAACGTATTATTAGCATAATGGCTCGTTGATAAGGCTTAGTGCCTTGTCATTCATCTAAGTATAGAAGGTTTATATTTAGATGAATGATTCTAGTTGAGAAAAGAGAGATCTAACTAAAACCTCCAACATATAGCCTATTTCCATAGTTGGATTTCAAATTTCTTAACTTTGCATGGAGTGCTTAAGGGCACTCTTTTTGTGTTTGAGTGTAAGAAAAAGCATTTTTTAATTGACAACGCTTACATATGATGGCATAATGTGAATGTATTGATAGAGATGTTATTATTTCTAAGGGATAAGCATAGTCTATTTACAACGATGAGGCTTTTGTGCATTGTTGTGAATAGACTTTTTTAATAGGAGGTTTGTATGGGAGAACAAGTATATAGCCCATTAAAAGGTAAATTGATAAATATTGAAGACGTTTCGGATGAAATGTTTTCACAAAGAATGTTGGGCGATGGTGTAGCTATAATTCCTTCAGACAAAAATATATATTCACCAGTGGATGGAGTTGTAACTATGGTATATGATACGCAACATGCCATTGGATTAAAAACAAATGATGGTAAAGATATTTTAATTCATATTGGAATTGAAACAGTTAATTTGAAGGGGAAACCTTTTAAAACAAAAGTAAAAGTTGGAGATGCTGTTAAACATGGTGATTTATTAACAGTTGTTGATTGGACTTATATTAAATTAAAAGGCTGCGATACTGTTGTACCAGTAATTTGTATTGGTAGTGATATCACTGTGAATGGTACATATGGAAAAGTTGATTCAGGAGATAATTTATTTACAATATAAAAAATAGGAGGTGTTATTCAAATGAAACAAATCGCAAAAAGAGTTTATAACAATAACGTTGTTTTGAGTGAAAATGCATCTGGAGAAGAAATTATATTAGTTGGTAAAGGATTAGCTTTTGGATTGAATAAAGGTGATTTAATTAATACAGATAAAATTGAAAAGAAATTTGAATTAAAAAAAGAAGTTAATCATAAATTTCAGGAATTAATTCAAGATGTTTCAATGGAAGAAATATTAATTTGTGATGATGTGATCAACTACATTAAGAAAACAAGCAATAAAGAAATTGATGATTCTATTTATGTAACGTTGACAGATCACATTGTAAATATGATTGATCGTTTACGACAAGGAATAGATTTTGATTCAGCTGCTTTATTAAATATAAAATCTTTATATAAAGATGAATATAAAATAGCTTTAGGTGCAATTGATATATTAAGAGCAAAATTAGATATAAATATTGATGAATCAGAGGCGAATTTTATTGCATTACATATAGTAAATGCCGAATTGAATTCAAATATGATGCAAATGTATGAAATTACAACAATCATGGAAGGAATTCTAGCGGTTGTAGAAAATGAGTTTGATATAGACAAAGAGGATAATCAATTCTATGATCGATTTATTACACATTGTCGTTTCTTTGTTCAAAGAATAGTAAATCGAGAGTATTTAGAAAAAGATCCTTCAACATATGAGCCTATGTTCCAAGTGATGAAAAGCTTATATGTAGATCAATTAAATTGTGTAAATAAAATTGTAGAATATATTGAACGTAAATATGATTATACAGTTGAAGATGATGAAAAGATGTATTTGTTGCTACATTTAGTAAAATTAACCAGTTAATAATTTCTGCTTAATGCAGGAATATTATATAAATAAATACATGTGAAAATAGAAGAGAGAGACATTGTATTTATTTCAAATAGAAAGTGAGGTATCAAATCTTTTAGATATACAGAAAGTGTATATCACAATGTACTGGATGGTGACAGGTTATGCTGGCCAAACCTCTGAGAAATATTAAATTTCGTTAAGGAGGAAAATTAATTATGGCGAAATATACTGAAATGGCCAAGGGAGTATTAAAAGACGTCGGTGGCCTAGAAAACATTAAGTTTGTTGAACACTGTGCAACACGTTTGAGAATTCACTATTATAGCAAGAGTAAAGTGGATTTTGAAGCAATCAAAAAAGAGGACAAGGTAGTTGGATTGGTTGAAAAAACTGGTCAAATTCAAATTATCATTGGTCCAGAAGTAAATGATGCTTACAATGAATTTTTAGATGTATCTGGTTTTAAGCCAACTGAAGATGGACAAGATAATACTGTTAATACAACAGATGAACCAGAAGAAAAGAACTTCATGTATTATCTAAATTTCTTTGGTGGAAAATGTGCTGCAATCTTTATGCCAATCATTCCAGCATTGATTACTGGTGGTTTAATTTTAGCAATCAAGAATTTATTAGTTAACTATTTTGGATTTAGTGCAGATGGTGGAACTGCTCAATTATTATTGAACATTTTCTCTGCAGGTTTCTCATTCTTCCCAATTTGGATTGGTTATTCATTTGCTAAATCATTGAAAATGGAACCAATTATGGGTGGTTTCTTAGGTGCTGTTCTATACGTTTGTAGTGAAGCAAAAGGATTAGATTTCTTAGGAATTCCTGTACCAAGTGTAGGTTATACAGGTAGTGTATTTCCAATCATTTTAGGTGTAGCTTTAATGTACTTTGTTGATAAAGGATTGAAAAAAGTTATTCCAGAAATGTTTGTTTATTTCTTGAAACCTATTTTAACAATGATTATTGTTACTCCAATTACTTTAATTGTATTAGGACCTATCGGAACTGAATTAAGTAATGGTGTAGGTGCTATTATTCAAGCAATGATGGCTGCTGCAGGTTGGATTGCAATGCCTATTTTATCTGCATTATATCCGTACATGGTAATGCTTGGATTAGATAAAGCATTTACTCCAATTATGGCTCAATCTATTTCAACTTTAGGTTATGATCCTTTCAACATGGTTATGGGATTGGTATCTAACTTATGTGTTGGTGGTTCAGCATTAGCCGTATCACGTCACTTAAAAAATAAAGGGCAAAAAGGTATGATTGCATCATTTGGTGTTACTGCATTATGCGGTGTAACTGAACCAGCGTTCTATGGATCATTGATCATGCGTCCAAAATGCTTACTTGGAACAGCTATTGGTGCAGTAAGTGCTGGCTTGATTGCAGGTATTTTTGGATTGAAAAACTATGTTGTAGGTGGATGTCCTGGTTTACTATCATTCTTCTATTTCTTATCTCCAGATGGTACTACTGGTAATATTATTTTATATTTTATCGTGTCTTTAGTTGCGATTGTAGTTTCTTTTGTAGCTACAACAATCGTTTTGAAAAAAACAGAACCAACTGGAGAAACAAAATAGTATTGAATTGACTCCAGGTAAATTACTTGGAGTCCTTATTTTTGAAGAAAGTGAAGGTAAAGTATATGAAGGTAATGATTGGAGAATTCATAACAGAATCTAATGAACATATTCCGCACAAATGTAATATAAAAGATTATGACATAGCTTTTGGAAAAGCATGTATAGATAAAATGAGAATTAAAGAAGTATTTGATAAACATCAGATTGATATAATTCCATCTATTTATGCAAATGCTGGATCAAATGGAGTTGTAGAAAAAATAGCATTTGAGTATATTGAGTCTACTATCATAAAAATTGTAAAAGAGAATATTCATGATATTGATGGAATCTTCTTAATGCTTCATGGTGCTAGTGAAGTAGAAACAATAGGTTCAGGAGATCACCATATTTTAAAAGAAATACGAAAGATTGTAGGCCCGTATTTACCTATTGCAGTAGTTTGTGATCCACATGGTAATCTTGAAAAAGAGTATGTGGAAAGCACACAAATTATTAGATCTTATCGAGAAAGTCCACATACAGATGCAGATGAAACCATGGTGAAAGTTGCGGACATGCTTTGTGATCTTCTACAAAATAGACAGAATATACACTCTGTTTATAGAAAACTTCCATTAATTTTGGGTGGTGAACAAAGTGTTTCTGCTGATGAACCTGTATGCTCTATTAATAAATATCTGGATGAGTTAGAAAAAGACGAGGCCATAAAAAGTGCTTCTTGGCATGTTGGCTACATTCGACATGATAGTGATGTAGCTGGTTGTGGTGTGGTTGTTGTTCCTGAAAAAGAGTCGGATTTGGCTTATGCAGAAAAAGTTGCAGATCAATTAGCCGATTATGTCTGGAATAAAAGACATGAATTTCATTATACAGGTTTGACTATGCAACCAGAAGAAGCATTAAAAGCAGCACTTGATTTTGAAGGGAAACCTGTTTTTATAACAGATTCAGGAGATAACGTAACTTCAGGAGCAGGTGGATGGAACACATTTGTATTGAAGCAAGTATTAAATGTTTCAAATTTAAGTAAATCATTTTTATTTGCTACTATTTGTGATCCTAATACATATCATCTATTAGAGAATAAAGAAATTGGAGAACAAGTACATATAACTTTAGGGATTGGCTATGATGAATTATCTTCTCCAGTAGAATTAGATATTACGATTAAGTCAAAAGGTAAATTAGTTGGATTTATGATGCATGATCATAATGAAGTTTTTGGAGAAACTGTAAATGTAACTATCAATAACACAAAAATTGATATTATGATAGCTTCTACATCATGGGCAGTATGCGAGCAACAACAATTTATTAAAGCAGGAATTGATTGGGATGCATACGATGTTATTGTAGTCAAAGAAGGGTATATTTTCCCAGAATTAAAAGCAAAGGGTAAGTTAAGTATTATGTCTTTGACTCAAGGGGCTACTTTACAGGATACGGCAGCTTTACCATTTAAACGTATTATGCGTCCAATGTATCCAAAAGACAATATCTAGGGGGCATAAACCAATGATGAATATATTAGTTGGAAAATTTGTCTTAGAAGCAAATGAAAATGTTCCAAAACTTTGTGACTTAGAAAATGTAGAATTAAAATTTGGAAAAGATATGTTTGATGTACTTCAATTGGGTGACTATATAAATGATAAGGCATTAAACTTAATTCCTTCTATTTCGGCAAACGCCAATAGTAGTGGTGTAATGAAAAAAAGTGCTTTCAAATATATTGAGAAAAGATTGTTAGATACAATCGAACAAAACTTAAGTGGTTTAGATGGTATTTATTTACATCTTCATGGGGCAAGTTATGTAGAAGACATTGGATCAGGAGATCATCATATATTAAGAAAAATAAGAGAGCTTGTTGGACCTTATTTACCAATAGGTATTGCTTGTGATCCTCATGGAAATTTAACAAAAGAATATGTGGAAAATGCAACAATTATTCGTTGCTATAGAGAAAGTCCACATACAGATGTTGAGACAACGAATAGATTCGTGTTCTCAAAACTAATTGAATTAATTAAACATCCGAAAAATGTTACGCCTGTTTACAAAAAACTTCCAATGATATTGGGAGGAGAACAAAGTGTATCGGCTGATGAACCAGTTAAATCGTTCAATGTATTGTTGAATAAAGAAGAAGAGGATGAAAGAATATTGAGTTGTTCTTGGCATGTTGGATATATAAGACATGATTGTCCAGAAGCTGGTTGTGGAATCGTAGTTGTGCCAAATGGTAATTCAAATTATGAATATGCAAATGAAGTGGCAGATAAATTAGCTACATATATTGTTTCAAAACGACATGAATTTCATTATACAGGCTTAACTATGCAACCAGAACAAGCTTTACAAAAAGCATTAAGTTATGATGATGCTCCTGTATTCTTAACAGATTCAGGTGATAATGTAACATCTGGTTCAACAGGTGGTAATACATTTGTTCTTAGACAAGTATTAAATGAAAAAGTATTTGATAAGAAAATTTTATTTGCATCAATTCACGATGCGAATACTTGTCATAAACTTTTAAATATGAATATTGGTGAAACGGTACCGATAAATTTAGGCGCAGATTATGATGATTTATCTAAACCGGTAGATTTAGATGTAAAAGTACTTTATAAAGGACGTCAAGTTGGAACAAAAATGTTCGGTGAAAATGGAGATTACGGAGCATGTGTTACAGTGCAAATAGTGGATTCAAATATTGAAATCATTATTACAGATACGAATCATCCATTTGTTGAAATGGAGCAATATCAAGCGGCAGGATTAAGTTATAACGATTTTGATTTGATAGTTGTTAAGTTAGGATATGCATTCCCCGAATTAGTGGAAAATGGAAAGCTATGTATTATGTCGTTGACTCAAGGTGCAACATTGCAAGATACATCAAAATTACCATTTAAATTGATTATGAGACCGATGTATCCAATTGATGAGATATAGGGGGACAAAAAATGAAGATTTTATTAGCAAAATTTCAATTAGAAGCAAATGAACACGTTCCTATGAAATGTGATATGGAAGATGTAGCTATTTCCTATGGTAAGGATGCCTTAGCACATATGCAGTTAGGGAATGTGTTTGATGAATCAGATATTCAATTAGTACCAGTTATATGTGCAGATGCAGCATGTAGTGGTGTCATGAAATATCAATGTTTTGAATATATTGAAAATAGAATTTTAAATTCAATTCGAGAAAATTTGTCTGATTTGGATGGTATTTATTTACATCTTCATGGTGCAAGTTATGTTGAAAAAATTGGTAGTGGAGAACATCATCTATTAAGAGAAATTCGTAAAATAGTTGGTCCTTATTTACCAATTGCGATTTCTTGTGATCCTCATGGTAATCTAACAAAAGAGTATGTAGAGAACGCAACATATATTCGTAGTTATAGACAAGCTCCACATACAGATATTGCAGAAACAGTTCAAAAGGTATGCAAAGAATTGTTGAACCAAATTCGTTCACCAAAAAATATTAAACCAGTATATCGTAAATTACCTTTAATTTTAGGTGGTGAGCAAAGTGTATCATTAGATGAACCAGTAAAAACAATTAATAAGCACCTGGATGAATTGGAAAAAGATGAAAAGATTTTAAGTTGTTCATGGCATGTTGGTTATTTAAGACACGATTGCCCAGAAGCTGGATGTGGAATTGTTGTTATTCCTAGTAGCCACGAATATCAGAATTATGCAAATCAAGTGGCTGATGAATTAGCAAAATATGTTTTTGATAAACGTCACGAATTTCATTATACAGGTACAACCGCAAGCGCGGATGATGCATTGAAAATGGCTTTAGAATTTGAAGGCAAACCAGTATTTATTACGGATTCAGGGGATAATGTTACTTCAGGTGCAATGGGATCAAATACCTTCATTCTACATCAATTTCTTGGAGTAAAAGAACTGAAAAAGAAAGTTTTGTTTGCGGCTATTAATGATGCGAATACTTGTCATGAACTTTTAAAGTTAGAAGTTGGTAGTGAAACAGAAATTAATTTAGGAATAGGTATAGATGAATTAACTACACCAGCAAAACTTAAAGTACGTGTAAATTACAAAGGAAATCAAGAAGGTACACACATGTATGGAGAAGAAGGTGACTACGGTCCTTTAGTTACTGTACATGTATTACAAACGAATATTGATATAGCAATTACGGATAATAATCATTCATTTGTTGAAGAACATCAAATTGCAGCATGTGGTGTTGATTGGGATGATTATGACATTATTGTGGTCAAACAAGGATATATTCATCCTGAAGAAAAAGCCAAGGGCAAACTTTGTGTTATGTCTTTAACTGATGGTGCCACACCACAGGATACACGCTTAATTAAGTTTAAAAGAATAATGAGACCAATGTATCCAATTGATGAAATATAGAAGGAGATTTTTATGATTGAATTAACTCGTGTAAAACATCCAAAAATTGAAGAAAATATTTATCCTGTTTTTTTGAGTGATGAAACAATGAAAGCTAGAAAAGATGCTATTTTGAATAGAATGAAGGAGAATGATTTAGATTCTATTGTTGTTTGGGCAGATTTAGAACATGGTAATAACTTTGAATATCTAGTTGGCTTTTTACCTAGATTTGAAGAAGCTTTATTAGTGTTACATAAAGATGGAACAGCCGAAATTGTTTTAGGAAACGAAAATCTAAACAAGGCATCAAAATCAAGAATTCCAGTAACTCCTGTTCATATGCCGCATTTTTCTTTGCCAAATCAACCGATGAAAACAGACAAAAGTGTATCTGAAATTTTGGAACAGTGTAATTTGTCACAAGATAAAAAAATTGGATTAGTCGGATGGAAAAATTTTACTAGTAAGTATGATGAAAATTCAGAATTGTTTGATTTACCAGCTTTTATTGTTGAAGCATTAAAGAAAAATTTACCAGATACTCAATTCGTTAATGCAACATTTATTTTTATTGGAGAAAATGGTGTTCGTTGTACAAATAACGCAAATGAATTTGCCCATTATGAATTTGGTGCTGCATTAGCGGGTAATTGCATGTTAAAAGCAATGGATAAATTAGATGTAGGTGTTTCTGAAATGGAAGTTGCTGATGAATTGGATGCTGGTGGACAGACACATAGTGTAGTTACAATTATGGCTACTGGAGCAAGATTTGAAAAGGCAAATATGTATCCGACAAATAAAAAAATCAAATTAGCAGATCCATTATCTATTACAACTGGATTCAAGGGTGGACTACAAAGCCGCGGAGGATATGCTGTCCATGATGAAAATGAATTGCCTGAAAATTTAAAAGGGTATTTAGATGCTGTGGCAAAACCATACTTTAATGCTGTAGTTCATTGGTTGGAAAATATTCATATTGGAATGAAGGGTAGAGAATTATATGACTCTATTGAGAATGTTTTACCAAAAGAAAAATATGGTTGGACATTAAATCCTGGTCATTTATGTGCTGATGAAGAGTGGCTTTCAAGTCCAGCTTATCCAGAGTCAGAAGAAGTATTAAAAAGCGGAATGTTATTCCAAATTGATATTATTCCATCTGTTTCCGGATTTGGAGGAATTAGTTGTGAAAGTGGTGTAATGATTGCAGATAAAGAATTGAGAGATTCAATTGCTAGTGAATATCCTGAAATTTGGAATCGAATTGTGAAACGTCAAGAATATATGAGAAATGAACTAGGAATTCAAATTTCCGATGAAATTTTACCTACAAGCATGGCAACTGCATATTGCAAACCGTGGCTATTGAATAAAGAAATGGCTTTTAAATCAGTAAAATAAGGAGAATCTAGAGATGGCAAAGAAATTATATAAAGATTTTTTATGGGGTGGTGCTACTGCCTCTTACCAATGCGAAGGTGCTTGGAATGAAGATGGTAAAGGATTAGGAGAATGGGATGTATTTAGTCATGGAAACCCATTAAATATTAATGGTTGTACAGGAGATGTTTCTTGTGACTTTTATCATCGTTATAAAGAAGATATTGATATTATGGCTGAAGGAAATCAAAATACATTTAGATTTTCAATTAGCTGGGCCAGAATTATGCCGAATGGTAGAGGTGAAGTAAATCAAGGTGGAATTGATTTCTATAATCGCGTGATTGATTATTGTCTAGAAAAGAATATTGAACCGAATGTGACATTATTCCATTATGACTTACCAGAAACAATTGCTAAAGAAGATGGATTTGCGAATAGAGATACTATTGATGCGTTTGTTGAATATGCAAAAGTATGTTTTAAAGCATTTGGGGACCGAGTTAAATTATGGGTAACTATCAATGAACCAAAATATTATGCATATTGTTCAAATGTAGTAGGAAATTATCCTCCAAATCATAAACAAGATTTCCAACGCTATTTCAATGTTGTTTATAACGAAGCGGTCGCTAGTGCTAAAGCTATAGCAGTATATCGCGAGATGAATCTTGATGGAAAAATTGGTATTGTACACGATAGTAGTAATGTTGAAGTTGCACCGGATTGTAAAGAACCAGAAAAAGTATATTTGAGAGCAGATATGTTCTATAACGGAATTATTCTAAATACAGCTTTAAAAGGTGAACTTCCAGGAGCATTTATTCCATTCTTATACGAAATGAATGTAGATCCTTCATTCATTAAATTTGAAGATGCATTGACATTTAAAAATGGTCTTGTAGACTTCATGGGTATGAATGTATACAACAGATTCTATGTGACTGATTATAGTGAAGGTGAAACTGAAGTGTTCCATAACAATAAAGGTGCTCGTTCAAAAATGAAAGAAGGCATCCGCATTAAAAATATGTATGAAACTACAGATGATCCAAATACAAAAAGAAATCTATGGGGTAGAGAAATTTATCCAAGATGTATGTATAACACCTTAATGGAAATTAAAAACAAATATAGAGATCTTCCAGTTTATATTACAGAAAATGGTCATGGAATGTATGAAGATGCTGATGAAAATGGATATGTTGTTGATGATGCTCGTATTGAAATGATGCAAGGCTATATTGATTATATGTTCAAAGCTATGGAAGATGGTTGTGATGTTAGAGGCTATTATGCTTGGAGTTCAATGGATCTTTATAGTTGGGTAAATGGATATGAAAAACGTTATGGATTAGTACGTGTAGATTTCGACAATGATAATAAACGTATTCCTAAAAAGAGTTATTATTGGTTTAAAGATTTAATTGAAAAATATCAAAAAGAAAACAGCTAATTATTTATAAAATATAAAAGACTTCAGAATAGTTATCTGGAGTCTTTTGGTTTATATGGGTAAAAAAATTAGAGCTGGATTTGAGTAAGTTGTGAAATGGTACCAGCTCTAATGCTAAAGGGTTGATTATTTAAAATAACCAACATTGATATATTACCATAATATTAATTTTTCATCAGCAAAAAAACATTTTTTGTGGCAAAATAAAAGGACCGGAATGGGCCCGGTCCAGAAATGGGAATGTTGAGAAAGTTAATTGAAAGGGTTAGAGTCTTAACTTAATCAACATAATTACTATAACACGTTTCTATAGGAAAAGAAAACATATTGTTATCGAATGTACACTTGAAAATAAAAATAAAAAATGTAAGCATTTACAAATTGTGGTATTATAGCTTCGGGAAGAGTAGGTAAAAAATTGAAAGTTCAAAAGTGTATTTGTTTAAAGAACAGTCTCATCCTGGTCGTGTGATTGTGGCTCATAAGAAGCATGTGAGTGAAATTACAGAGTTGACGGCCCAGGAAAGAGCTGCTTATATGGAGGATATTAATAGGGTAGCTTGTGCTATGCATGAAATCTTCAATCCAGATAAAGTCAATTATGGTGCTTATGGCGATACGGGTCATCATCTTCATTTCCATTTAGTTCCTAAATATAAGGATGGATATGAATGGGGCGGTGTATTCGCTATGAATCCAGGCGAAAAAACGTTGTCGGATGAAGAGTATCAGGACATTGTTGAAAAATATCGTGCTGTATTATGTAAATAAAGGAGCAGCTGCTCCTTTTTCTATTGTTCACTATGATTTTTTCTAAATTGAATAGGTGAAATGCCTGTTGCTTTTTTGAAGGCTTGGGCAAAATAGGATTGGCTTGTAAAACCTATGATGATGGATATTTCTGAAATTTGAAGATTGGTTGTAGAAAGTAGAACTTTAGCTTCTTGAATCCGCTTTTGAATCATGTAGTTAATGGGGGAGATGCCCTTATATTGTTTAAAGGCATGTACAATGTGATATTTATTTAAGAAAGTGAGTTCACTTAAAGTGTCTAGTGTGATATCTTCTTTAAAGTGAGCATCAATATATTTTTCAATATAGACACAGTCTTTGTTGGCTTTATTAACGGGTGAAGATTTTAAACTAATGTTGGCCCTACGCATCAGGTTGATTAGTAATACTTCTAGTAAGTTTTGGCATAAGGATTGATATTCAGTATCTCTAGCCTTAACTTCCATTAGAATGGTTTTTAGATAGAATAGTACTTCGTGTTTGTATTCATAATAGTTGGCAATACTGCAACCCTGTTCTTCGTATTCTTCTTTTGAAAAGAAGGTGATGCCTTCAATTCCCATAACAATGTATTCGAAGTTGACATTTTCAATACCACGCTCGGTATGGGATACCAATGGATTGACAATAACGAGGTCGTCTTCTTTTACGGGATAGTTTTTGTTGTCTAAACTTAAAAGTCCATGGCCTTTTGTTACATAGAACATTTCTGTGTATAAATGGGTATGTAGGGTGGAATTCCATTCGTGATCGAACTTGGATTCGGTTATATATAGTAGTTTTGGTCGGGCTTTGTTGAAGTCGACTTGGTCAATTTGAAAGCGTTGTGTACTCATAAAAACACCTCTTTTTGTATTATTATATATTGTTTTCTATTGTTTATCAATTTTGTTGTCAAAATCATTAAATCACAATATATCTAAAATATAGAGCTATATTTTTATGATAAATCGCTTTCAAATAGACTATACTAGACTTGTCAAAAGAGGTTCATACGAATTTATGAGGAGGTAAAGTATGAAAAAAGTTATAACTGCTGGGTTATCATTTGCGATGGCAGCATCTATGTTAGCAGGATGTTCTAGCAAACCAGCTGAAAATTCTGATTCTGGAGATAAGCGAGTATTAAAATTTGATTCTTTCTCTGGTGGTAATGGTGAAGAAGTATTCACAAAATTGGCTAAGGCTTTTGAAAAGGCAAATCCGGATGTAGATGTTCAATTGCGTTTTGAAAAAGAATTGCCTGATGTATTGAATAAAGAAAATGCGAAGGGTGAATATTCTGATGTTGTTTACTATAACTTAGGTCAGCCTTCTGGATATACTGAAACTCAATTAAATACTCATGAAGTATTGGATATCTCAGATGTAGTTGAAGAAGTTGGTATGGATGAAAACTATGCAAATAGTAGTATCGTACAATATTATGGTGATGGAAAATCTTATTTGATGCCACTTAAGACAACTCCAGCTGGATTCTTCTATAATACTGAATTGGTTGGAGAAGGAAAGAAATATGAACTTCCAACAACTTGGGAAGAATTCTGGGCTTTAGGTGATCAAGCTAAGAAAGATGGTATCGCATTATTTACTTATCCAACAAATGGTTATTTTGACAACACATTAAATGCATTGTTGAAAGAAACTGGTGGAGAAGAATTATTAACGAATGTATTAAATTATGACAAGGATGCTTGGAATACAGATGGTGCTAAACAAGCTATCGATATTTTAACTAAATTAGTAAGTCCTGATTATTTATATTCTGATACAGTCGCAAATGCGAATGCGAAAGATGGTTTCACAATGAACCAACAGGCTGTCATTGATGGAAAAGCGTTATTCATGCCTAATGGTGACTGGGTAGTTAATGAAATGGCAGATACAACTCCTGAAGATTATCATTGGGGATTACTTCCATTGCCTGCATTAGAAAAAGATGGTGAACGTTTTGTTGGTTCTATGACTGAACAAGTATGGATTCCTGCTCAAGCTAAAAACGTAGATGATGCGAAAGCATTCTTGAAGTTTATCTATTCTGATGAAGGTGTTAAGATCATGGCTGAAGGTGGAAACATTGTTCCAACTACACATATGTCAGACACAATTGCGGCTATGGAAGATGGATATACAAAAGAATTCTTCTCTGTATATGACACTGCTTCTGCTGCATTAGGTGCATTTGCTCCTTACAACACAGATAACTTACCAGACTTTGACCGTGCTGCGACAGTATTTGGTTCAATTGACTCTTTAGCTACTGGTGAATTAACTGCAAAAGATTACCAAAGCAAATTAGCAGATGCTTGGGCTAAATTATCTAAAAACAAAGCTGTAACTGAATAATTAAACTGAAAGCGATGAGCAAATTGTTGCTCGTCGCTTTTTAAGAGATGGGAGGTAAACTCATGAATAAAAAGAAAGCACAAAATCGTTTCGTATTTGCGTGTCTTGCACCAGCCGTTATTCTAGTCGTCATTTTCATGGTGATTCCAACAATTGATGTATTTAAGACAGCATTCTTTAAAAAGAGCAATTTCGTAAGTGATGCCACTTTTGCCGGGTTCTTCAACTTTAAGGTTCTTTTTAACGACATGCGTTTTATTGAGGCTATGCAAAATACAATCTTGTATGTTGTATTGATCACGATCATCACTTTGGTGTTGGCCGTATTGTTTGCGACATTATTAACTCGTGAAGAGTTTGTTGGAAAAAACTTCTTCCGTGTTATTTTCTACATTCCAAACATTTTGAGTATTGTTGTTATTGTAGGTATTTTCTCAGCTATTTATCAACCTACGAATGGTATTTTAAATACGTTCTTTGGTATGATTGGACTTTCGTCTTTACAACAACAATGGATGGGAAATCCAGATGTTATTAACTATTCTATAATTGGTGCCCTTGTATGGCAGGCCATTGGTTATTATATGGTTATGTATATGTCGAGTATGTCGAGTATTCCAGAAAACCTATATGAGGCTGCAAGCCTTGAGGGGGCTAGTAAAGTCAGACAGTTCTTTATGATTACTTTACCTTTGATTTGGGATAACATTCGTACAACTTTAACTTTCTTCGTAATTTCTACAATCAACTTATCATTTATGTTCGTTCAATTGACAAGTGAGGGAAATCTAGGAAGTGAAGTGGCATTGAACTATATGTATAACAATGCGTTCGCTGGTAAATACGGATTTGGTATGGCCGTTGGAGTATGTATCTTCGTATTCTCATTTGCCTTATCAGCCATCATAAATAAGATCACTGAACGTGATGTATTACAGTATTAGGAGGATGAGATATGAAGAAACATAATTTTCCTTTATACAAGATCTTTGTTTATGTGGCACTGATCACATTAGCTATTTCGATTATTGTACCCATCGCATGGGTATTCCTTGCATCTTTAAAATCGCAATTGGAATTGGTGAGTGGAAATCCATTTGATCTTCCAAAACAAATATTGTGGTCAAACTTTGCGGATGCCTTTGTGAAGGCAAGAATGGGTGATTATTTATTAAATACAATCATTGTAACAGCACTATCATTAGTCATTCTATTGGTGGTGGCTCTTCCTGCATCGTATGTTTTGGCACGATTTGACTTTGTGGGAAAGAAATTCTTTAATGGACTTTTCATGGCTGGACTTTTCGTAAATGTGAACTATATTGTTTTGCCAATTTTCTTAATGTTATTTAATGCGGATATTAAGCTTGGAATTGACTTTTTCTTAAATAGTAAGTTCTGGCTTTCTGTCGTGTATGCGGCAACGGCCCTACCTTTCACAATCTATTTGTTGACAGGTTATTTTAAAACGTTGCCTAAGGCGTATGAAGAGGCGGCTCGCATTGATGGTTGTGGCTACTTTAAGACAATGACTAAGATTATGATTCCCATGGCAAGACCAAGTATTATTACGGTTATCCTATTTCAATTCTTGGCTTTCTGGAATGAATATATTATCGCATTTACTTTTATGGATAAAGAAAATGCTACGTTGGCCGTTGGTGTTAAATACTTAATGGCGGATGCGAAGTCACAGGCAAACTTTGGTGTCATGTATGCTGGGTTGGTAATTGTTATGATTCCAACGTTAGTTCTTTATATTTGTGTTCAAAAGAAGATTACACAGGGCATGAGTATTGGTGGAATGAAAGAGTAAGGTGTCTAATATGAGAGATGAAAATAAAGTAATGAACATAATTATGATCGTTTTATTCTTTGTGTTCTTAGGTATGATTATTTGGGCACAGAAGACGGTAAGTGTTCGTAATTTAATGATCGAAATCGTTGGATTGACAGGCTTACTAACATTATTGTTTCTATACAATCGAAAACATAAATAGGAGGAAGAAGTATGGCAGAATTATCATTGCAGCATGTTGATAAAATATATGACAACAATGTTCAGGCTGTATTTGACTTTAATTTAGAAGTGAAAGATAAAGAGTTTATTGTGTTTGTAGGACCAAGTGGATGTGGTAAATCAACAACACTTCGTATGATTGCTGGTTTGGAAGAGATTAGTGCCGGTGATTTCTACATTGATGGAAAAAGAATGAATGATGTGGAACCAAAAGATCGTGATATTGCGATGGTATTCCAGTCTTATGCGTTATACCCTCATATGAGTGTATATGAGAATATGGCCTTTGGTTTGAAATTACGTAAGTATAGTAAGGAAGAAATTGATAAGCGTGTGCATGAAGCTGCTCGTATTTTGGAGATTGAACCTTATTTGGATCGTAAACCAAAAGCTTTATCAGGTGGTCAAAGACAGCGTGTTGCCTTGGGGCGTGCTATCGTTCGTAATGCGAAGGTATTCTTAATGGATGAGCCACTTTCAAACTTGGATGCGAAATTGCGTGTACAAATGCGTTCGGAAATCATTCAGCTTCATGAACGTATTGGAGCTACTACCATTTATGTAACACATGATCAAACCGAAGCCATGACAATGGCAGATCGTATTGTTGTTATGAAAGGTGGTTATATCCAGCAGATTGGTACGCCTAAAGAAATTTACAATAATCCGGCAAATTTATTCGTAGCTGGATTCTTGGGTGCGCCTGCAACGAACTTTGTTAAGGGTACGTATACAAATGGTTTCTTCCAAGTGGAGGATATGAAGATTGAAATTCCTTTGATGTATAGAGAAAAACTTTCTAGTTACCAAGGAAAAGAAATTATCATGGGTATTCGTCCAGAAGATTTGCATGGTGAGGGTATAGTGGCCGATACATATCCGAGTGCTAACTTTGATTTTGAAATTGAAGTGGCCGAACTATTGGGCCATGAATATATTTTGCATGGTACTTTAAATGGACAAAAAATGTGTGCCAAAGTAAATTCTCGTTTGGAACCCGAAGCACATTCAACAATTAAATTAACAATGGATTTATCAAAAATACATTTCTTTGATATGGAAACTGAAAATAGAATTGACTAGTTTAGGAGAAAATAAAATGATTGAAACAGGCAGAGTAACTGTACCGACAGATGTTGATGTAATTGATGCAACAATTGAGATTATTAATCGATGGAAAGCCGATGCCATCCGTGACTGTGACGGAACGGATATGCCAGAAGAATTGCGTAAGATGGATATTAAGCAATATGCGACTTACTATACGACAAGAAAAGATAATGCGTGGGCAAAGGCAAATCCAGATGAAATTCAACAGATGTATTTGATGAGTGATTTTGTGACCGCAAAGTCAACCGAATTAAAAATTCAAATCATGCAGCATTTCTATAAGGATCAATTAAAACCAAACACAAAAGATAATCACAGATGGTGGGAAGTCATTGACCGTACGACGGATGAAGTCATCACAAATTGGGATTATGATGAAGAAACGGGTGAAGTGATTATTCATGATACAATTCCGTATCATGCGTATACTGTCAGCTTCTTGGCATTTGTGATTTGGGATCCTGTACATATGTATAATGCTCTAACAAATGATTGGCAGGGTGAAGAACATCAAATGACTTTTGATGTTCGACAACCTAAAACACAAAAATATGTATTGGATAAATTTAGAAAATTCTGTGAAGAAAGAGATGATGTAGACGTTGTTCGTTTTACAACGTTCTTCCACCAATTCACTCTTCAATTTGATGAATTTGCACGCGAAAAATTTGTAGATTGGTTTGGATATAGTGCTTCTGTATCTCCATATATTTTGGAACAGTTTGAAAAAGAAGTGGGCTATCCATTTAGAGCTGAATATATTATCAACAAAGGATTTAATAACTCAACTTTCTGTGTTCCAACTAAGGAATATCGTGATTTCATGGATTTCCAACAACGTGAAGTTAGTAAATTAGCGAAGAAATTTGTAGATATTTGTCATGAATATGGAAAAGAAGCCATGATGTTTTTAGGTGATCACTGGATTGGTACAGAACCATTTGGAAAATATTTTGAATCCATTGGATTGGATGCGGTTGTAGGATCGGTTGGTTCTGGTACAACACTTCGTTTAATTTCCGATATTAAGGGTGTTAAGTATACAGAAGGAAGATTCTTACCATACTTCTTCCCAGATGTTTTCCATGAAAATGGTGATCCATTAAAAGAAGCTAAGGTCAATTGGGTAACGGCTCGTAGAGCTATTTTACGTAGTCCAGTCGATCGTATTGGTTATGGTGGATATTTAAAATTGGCATTGGATTTCCCTGAATTCATTGACTATATTGAAAAGGTATGTGACGAATTCCGTACGCTATATTCTCATGTGAACCAACAAGTTCCATTAAACTTATTAAAAGTGGGTGTAATTAATAGTTGGGGAGAACTTCGTCGTTGGGGAACACACTTGGTTCACCATGCCATTTGGTACAAACAAATCTATTCATATACAGGTGTAATGGAGGCGTTGAGTGGTTTCCCATTTGATGTTCATTTCATTAGTTTTGATGATATTCGTAAAGATCCAACAATCTTAGATGATATGGACGTTGTGATGAACATTGGTTCTGCATACACTAGCTTTAGTGGTGGAGCCGAATTTGATGAACCCGTGATTACAGCTCTTCGTCGTTATGTAGACCAGGGTGGTGGATTCATCGGTGTTGGTGAGCCAACAGCTATTAACCGCAACGGTAAATTCTTCACTTTATACGATGTGCTAGGTGTGGATAAAGAATTAGGTTTTACAATGCATACAGACAAATACAATTGGCAAGTACATCCAGACCACTTCATTACAGAACAATTAGAACATGAAGATTGGGGAGAATGTGTAAATGATGTATATGCTCTTCCAGAAACCGAAATCTTGGCTGAAAAAGATCTACATGTTAATTTAGCTGTAAATGAGTATGGAAAAGGTCGCGGTGTGTATATGAATGGTCTTCCATTTAGTTTTGAAAATGTAAGACTATTATATCGTGCAATCTTCTTTGCGGCACACAAAGAAGAAGAAATGAAACGTTGGTATTCCGACAACTACAATGTGGATATCAACGTATATCCTTCTACAAACAGTTTCTGTGTTGTCAATAATACATACGAACCACAGACAACTACCGTGTATAAGGGTGATGGAACAAGTTTCGAAGTTGAATTGGATGCTTGTGAAATCAAATGGTTTGAAATTTAAGAATCAGTCAATCAAAATCAGAACGAGCCAGCTGGTTTTGAAAAGCTTTGGAGCAGAATATCTGCTCCTTTTGTCATTTGTGACTTGCATCATATAATTTTTGAATGTCACTAGGAAGCTTGTCTGGAAGCATGGCCTGAATGTATTCTTCTGTACCATCTTCCATAGCTTTTGAGTAGTACCAACATTTAAATTCTAATAAAGATAGTGTTTCTTGAAGACTTTTGATTTCAGCTTCTACAGCCTCTTTTCGAGCTTTAAACAACTCTTTTCTCTTTTCAAAACTTGCACTTCCTTCAGAAACCCAACTAAAGAATTGATTGATTTCTTTAATGCCAAGACCAGATTTCTTTAAACACTCAATAAGATGTAAAGCTTCAATTTCATGATTGCTGAAATAGCGAATATTGCCTTTGCGAACTAAATGAGGGAAAAATCCTTCTTTATCATAATATCGAAGGGTAGAGATGGGTAAATCAAACATTTCAGATACTTGTCCAATTGTATACATAGTGATTCCTTTCTCGACCTAAAGTCAGCTTTAGGTATTATACTAATATCAGGAGGTAATTGTGTCAATAAGGTTAAGATGACAAAGAGGTGTCATCGATGCACAATTCAGTATTGTATTGGTTGTTGTGTATTAAAGGTGTAGAAATTATCGTGTATGCAAGTGAATATATATTTCGAGATATCTACATGATCGCAAGGGCAGCAGAAGATGAAATAAGCGTATATGCTTGGTAAGAACTTATAATGTTCCGATAAACGGCTTTGGATTATTCCGATAGATGTCTATTGTTCCGATAAAATGATATAATACTTCTAGATTAGGAGTGATGATCCATGTTTATGACTGTAAAACAGGCTTCTGAAAAATGGGGTATTTCAGATCGAAGAATTCGAGTTCTTTGTGCTCAGGGAAAAATTTTAGGTGCTTATCATGAGGGGCGAAGTTGGAAAATTCCTGTGGATGCAAAGAAACCGGTAGATGGTCGTTTAAAGTCAAAAGAGAATCTTTTGCGGCAGATTGATCGAAAAAAGATGGAATTAGATTCTAGAAGACCATTAACAGAAGGTGAAGTTGCTAGGTTGAATGAAGAATTTATTGTGGAGTATACCTACAATTCAAATGCGATTGAAGGAAATACACTGACTTTGCGTGAAACGGATTTAGTTCTTCGTGGTCTCACAATTGATAAAAAGCCTCTAAAAGATCATATGGAAGCTGTTGGACATAAGGAAGCTTTTGATTTTGTAAGAGAACTAGTCAAAAATAATGTTCCCATTAATGAGAGTGTCATCAAACAAATTCATTATCTTGTTCTTGCGGATAAGAAAGAAGACCGAGGCGTATATCGTAGAATTCCTGTTTATATTATGGGCGCGCAGAATGAGCCAGTACAACCTTATTTGATTGCACCGAAAATGGAACAATTATTAATGGATTTTGCGAATAGTAAGGAGCATATTGTAACGAAATTAGCTCGTTTCCATATTGAGTTTGAATCGATTCATCCTTTTATTGATGGAAATGGTAGAACGGGAAGATTATTAGTGAATTTAGAATTGATGAAGGCTGGTTATCCGCCTATTGATATTAAATTTACGGATCGACTTGCCTATTATAATGCGTTTGATGAATATCATGTAAAACATAATCTTTTTGCAATGGAAAATTTGTTTGCGGGATATATAAATGAAAGATTGGATATGTATTTAAATATGTTGCAAGATTAGAAGGAAAATTAAAATGAAAGCTTATATCAAGGTCAAAAAAGACTATAATTCAGGATTAGCAGTTGGACATAGTCAGAATATGCAAAAAGCCATTTCAGGTTTTAATGAATTGGCATGTGAAGTTGTGCCTTATTTTTCTCTTGATGATGTATATAATCAAATCACAAAAGAAGATATAGTCGTTGATTACATTCAACAATGCGAAAATGTTTTCGCCAAATTTAATGTTTTAAACCCACATGTAGATGATTATCCAGAATGTCTTCGAAAGTTTCTTGGCAGAAAAATATGGAGAGATACCATAAATGCTATTTCTACAGATGAGGGTAAATGGTCTGCAGGTTGGTTTGTTAAGCCTGTAGAAAGTAAGAAATTCACTGGAAAAGTGATTTCAAGTATTAAGGATTTAATTGGATGTGGTGCCTATAATGAAGATTTTGAGGTCTTATGCAGTGAACCCATTGAATTTATGCGTGAATGGCGTTGCTTTGTATACTATGATCAAATTATAGATGTTCGACCATATAAGGGAGATTGGCACTATAATTATGATGCAGAAGTATTGGATGGAATTATGGATCAATTTATCGAATGGGATAAAAGACCAATGGCATGTTCTATTGATATTGGTGTTACCAAAGATGGTAGAACATTATTGATTGAATGTAATGATGCATATTCTTTAGGGGCTTATGGATTAGTAGATTATAAATACGCCAAATTATTATCTGCAAGATGGTCTCAATTGTTAGAAAGAGAAGATGTTTTTGATTATCGTAAATATCAATAAAAGAATTATGAATATTGAATATGCACGATTGGCTAACAAGGCTTCAATTATATGTTGAGCCTTTTAGATGACTTCTGGTATAATACAAATGAGCGATGGCTCTTGAATGGCGAGAAGCTAAATTCAATTTAAACTAAAATGCAGGGTGAGGAGCCAAAACTGAGGATGACTTAGAAATCATCCTCATTTTTTTTGATTTAAATACAAATAAGATGTCAAAAGGATTCTTGTATGATTTAAACACAAGAAAAAAATAGGGAACTTATTAAGCACTATGTGTGATAAAAGTTCCCTATTTGTATTTATTGATTAGGGAACTTTTGATATAATATATAAAGAAAAAGTTCCCTAAGGAGTGAAATTATGAATGATTTGGTTAAAATACAGGCATTATTAGAAGATAAAGCGGATTGTCAAGCTAGATTGAACTTATTACCTTATGATGGTTCTCCTGAAATAAAAGAACAAAATGGTTCTCGTTATTTATATGTAAGAAAACGAATTGCAGGAAAATTAACGTCAACTTATGTTGATGCCTATTCCGATGAATTGTATCAATTACTGTTAAAAAATGCTAAAGATGCAAGGGTATTACGAAAAAGAATAAGACAGATTGAAAGAGAATTAACATCTCTAGGGTATAAAGATTCTGAATTATCAAGCCGTGTTTTGCAAAATATTGATTTTGCACGTGCTAACATGAAATCTAATATTTATGATCAGGCTGTTTTAGAGGGGGTTGGGACAACTTTTCCACAAACAGAAGAGATTTTAAATAATGGAATTGTAAATGGTGTAAAAGCTTCAGATGTGCAGAAAATCTTAAATTTAAAACATGCTTGGGAATTTATTTTGTACAAAGATGTGATTCAGAGTACTTCAAATTATTATATGATTAGCCATATCGCAAAACTAGTAAATGAAGGTTTTTATGTAGATGGTGGAAGAGTTCGTGGAGTTCCTGTCACAATTGGTGGAAGTAGTTATGTTCCACCTATTCCAATTGAAAGTGTTGTAAAAGAATCTATTGATAATATAGTTAATTCAAATAAAGAACCTATTGAAATAGCTATTGATCTATGCATGTATTGTATGAAAACACAAATATTTATTGATGGCAACAAACGTGCATCTGTAATATTCGCAAATCAATATCTAATTGCACACGGTCAAGGATTGCTTGTAATCCCTGAAAAGGAAGTGCCAGATTTTAAGAAATTACTAGTTAAATACTATGAGGGTGAAGATATCAGTGTTATAAATGAATTCTTAAAAGAAAAATGTTGGAAAACTTTTTAAAGTGTAGTTCGCAATAAGAAAATTTTAATGAATACAGTTTAGGGAACATTTGTGCTTAATACAATCATAAAAGTTCCCTAAATTTTTATTATAGATGTTGTGTGAAGCCCAAACTGAGGATGATTTAAACGCATTCTTTTTTATTTCATTGTTTTACTGAAAATATTTACAATTAACAATTGATTTGTTTTTTATATAATCGTATAATTTTAAACAGTTTTTAGGAGTTGAAGAAATGGAAGAACGAAGAGATAAACGGAATATTGTTTATTTTATAATCAGTTATGTCATTAATAATTTGGCGAGTGGAGTTTTGTACGATACGTTTGTGAATTATCTGCAAGAAGCACAAACTTCTATCGCAACATCCTTCTGGGCCTTTTATGGATATGCCACATTTATAAGTGCAGCTTTATTGTTGCTAGTGCCAAAGATTGGCTATAAAAAGCTATTACTTTTTTGTTCACTTTCAACGGCATGTGCCTTTTTTGGTGCCGTCTGTATGGATTTTACTTGGGCTTTATATATCGCAACCCTATTGGCATTAACGGGTGTGCAACTGCACTTTATTATGCTGAGTCCTTTTATCGCTTGTTATACAGAAGCGTTTAAAGATCAAGAAATACATTGGTATACAAGAACTTACTATATGGGGTATATTGGATATTTCTTGGCAACGTATCTTGGTGGAGCCTTTGTGGTAAAGGCGTTTAGTTGTGTGGCCAACATTTCATATGCGCAAGCCCAAGAGGCAACGCGCTATATGACGCATCTTTCATCTGGTTTACATCAATCTTATATGGATGCGAATCGAATGGTTCTATTCGTGGTGGGTTGTATTGCGTTAATTTCCTTGATTCCCATTTTATGTATATCGGAAAAGAAATCGGATTATCAAATGGAGCTTACTCCAAGGCTTTCTTTAAAGGAAAAAATGAATGGTGCAAGACAACTTTTATTAAATCGATATTCCCGGTCTTATTTATTGTATTGGGCTTTGATTTCTTTTGCGATGGGCCTATTTACATCGTACTATACTGTATATCTAAATCGAAATTTACATATTGATAAGGCAACCAGTTCTTTAATGGTATCCATTTCCTATGTGGCGATTGTCTTATTTATGTTTTTTACGCCGAAGTGTACAAAAAAATTTGGTAAAGTGGGAACGATCTTTTTAACGGTCATGGCCTCCATTCCTTTTATGTTGATGATTGGAAATGGAAATTATTTTGGCAAATATGTTGTACCTGTTGTTGGTGCATCACTATTTATACGTGCGGGCCTTGCGAATTTATCAAGTCCTGTGGATAGTGCTCTATCGATGGATGTGATTTGTAAAGATTTGCGGCCTGTTTATACCTCTGTAGTGAATTTTACGGCAGGTATTGTGAGTATATTGAGTGGTCATTTTACAGGAAAGATTTTATTTGTCCACCAATCTGGGTATCAGCAGGCTTATTTTATAGCTGCTATATTATATGCGATTGCAGGTATGGTTCTTTATCATGGACTTCATACCTTTAATCATAAAGAAAGTGAAATAGTTTTAAGTAAGGGAGAAAAAAGATGAACAAATTATTTAAAAAACTAGGTTTTGGCGATAAGACGGCAAAGAACTTCTGGGCTATTATTATCGTCGCATTTGGAGGGGCGATTATTTATGGCTTGCCATATTTTCGCTTTGATTACTATGATGCATATTTAGCTACGTATCATTTGACGAATACACAAATGGGTGTGTTTGGAAGTATTTTAGGAATTTTTGGTATGATTTCCTATTTATTTGGAGGCATCGTGGCAGACCGCTTTTCAACAAGAATGATCTTAACGGTTTCTCTAATTGGAACAGGATTGGGTGGCTTTGTACACCTATTACCATTGAATTACTATCAGTTACTAGCACTTTATGCATTCTGGGGCATTTCAAGTTTATTTGCGTTTTGGCCAGCCTGTGTAAAAGCTGTTCGTATTCTATCGGATTCGGACGATCAAGGAAAAGCCTATGGATTCTTTGAAGGTGGTCGTGGCGTTGGTGCTGCATTGATGGCTATGGGTGCTGTTGTAGCTTTCCGTATTGGCATTGGTCAAATCAATGACGAAGTGGCAGGTATGAAAACAGTCATCGTTTATTATTCAGTTTTGACAATTGCGATGGGCATTTTCTGTTTCTTTAAAGTAAAAGATGGACATATGGAAGCAAGTGAACGTATTTCTTTTAAAGGCATTGGAGAAGTATTAAAAATGCCAGCCATCTGGATCATTAGTTTTGTGACATTCTGTAACTATGTATTTACCTTGTCTTTGTATTACTTTACACCATATGCCACATCTATTTTAGGAGCCACAGTTACGTTTGGAGCTACACTTGCAGCTATGAAACGATGGTTTTCTTTATTTGGAAACGTTGGTGGAGGCTTCTTCTCCGATAAGTTTGGTACAGGAAATGCTCTATTGATTTCATTTGTGGTAATGGCTTTGGGTACTTTGGGGATTTTATTGTTGCCAACAAATGCAGGTTCTATTGTGCTCTTTACAGTTTTGTTTGTCTTAATCTATATTTTCTATAATGTAAACTATGCACAAACATGGGCTATGATGGATGAGGGTGCTGTACCAGAAAAGTATTCTGGAACGGCTGCTGGAATTATTTCTACAATTGGGTATTTGCCAGAAATTTTTGTATCTGTTTTAGCGGGTATGATGATTGATCAAAATCCAGGTGTTGGTGGATATCGTTTATTCTTTGGCTTCTTAGTTGCGATGTTAGTTTTAGGAGCTGTGTTTGTGTTGGTTTGGAAATCGTATTTAAAGAAACATCCGAAAGTAAATTAATATGGAAGCATTATTTGAAAGAGTTTTTGTGGAAACTACAGTGGATACAGATCAAGATGGACAATATGATTTGATTGCGGTTTATATTAAGCGTCCAAAGCTAGATGAAAAAGTTCCGGCTGTTTTTGTGGCCAATCCATATATGTTGCACTGTAATGAGGATTGGTATGATTTGTATGATGTAAATACAAATATTCAGGCATATCCAAGTCAGAATATTCAGCGTGAGGATGTCACGTTTTATCCAAAAGATCCTGTAGTTTGTCCTAAAAAAGAAGCCGAACAAATTGTAGAAAACAGTCCGTATCCAGAACCAGATCCAAGCGCTTATGAATGCATTTCAGATTTATATGGTCATTTACTAGAACGTGGTTATGCCGGTGTATTTAGTGGTGGACTTGGTACAAGAGGAAGCGACGGATTAACAATGACGGGAAGTGAAGAGGAGATTCTTGCGTTTAAATCGGTCATTGATTGGTTAAACGGAAGAGCTCGAGCTTTTAGAGATAAGACAAGAACGGTACAGGTTTTGGCATCTTGGTGTACAGGTTCTGTTGCGATGTCTGCACGTTCTTATTTGGGTACAATGTGTATTGGGGTAGCCACAACAGGTGTAGAAGGCTTAAAGACAATTCTTCCTGAAGCGGGTATTTCCAACTGGTATGAATATTATCGTCATAATGGTTTAACTTTACCGCCCAAGGATTGGCAAGGGGATGACTTGGATATTTTGGCAAAGTATTGTTTTTCGCGTGCTTTGGATTCAAATGATTTTGCGTCGATCAAACCTTTGTTTGAAAAGAATCAAAAGACTCTTCAAGAAGGTGAAGACAGACAATCGGGAAACTACAATCGCTTTTGGGATGAGCGTAATTATTTGCAGCATGCCAATCGCATCCAAGCTTCGGTATTCGTTCTTCAAGGCTTAAATGATTGGAATGTTAAACCAGATCAAGGTATTCGTTTGTATGAAAAGCTTCAAGAACTTGGTAAAGATCGTATGATGTTGTTGCACCAAGGACAACATATATATACATATCATCTTGAGGATAGTCCTACATTAGGATTGATCGATCGTTGGTTGGATTATTATTTAAAAGGGATTGATACAGGTATTCAAAATGAGTCTAAGATTTATATTGAGAATAACTTAGATCAAAAATTGTGGATGCAAGAAGAGGTTTGGCCACCTAAATCTTATAAGTCCTATCGTGTACAAGGGAATGGAAATCAGATGATTGTGGATGATTTGTCGCAAACGATTTATGATCGTAAACAAAAAAACACAAAGGCATGGCTGGATGAGTTGGTTTTAACTCAAAATGCGCATTCGCTTTCTTTTGATTTAGAAACAATGAAGGAAGATACGCGTTTTGCGGGAAGAGCCAAAGTTTCTTTTAGGGCTCGAATTCAACAGCCTACGGCCATTTTGAGTGCAATGCTTGTGGAAAAGGGAAAACAAGTTCGTTTGACATCGAATTTGGATGGGGATGAAAATCATTCTTTTGTCTTTAAAATGGAAGAAAAACCATCCGATTATTTTGTGATTACACGAGGTTGGATGAATGCACAAAATCGTTTGAATAATTATTCAAAGGAAGCCATTGATCCAGATACTTGGTATACATATTCATTTGACTTTGTCAGCAACGACTATACAATTCCTAAAGGACATACATTATCATTGATCTTGTATGGAATGGATGTGGACCAAACGCAATTGCCATTTGTGGTGACAGAAATCGAAGTGGATACTACTTCTATTGTTTGTGATTGTCCAATTGAATAATAAAGTGGGTTCAAATCGAAAGGATTTGAGCCTTTTTCAATGTAAAAAAAGGATGATGGTGAATATACTTGGACACAACTTCATTATCATACAGAATCCGATAATACGGATACGTATAGTGAAAAGGTGATGAAGGCTAATATTGCGGTATTTGGAAGTATGGCTATCGCTATCGATCAGCTTCCAGCTATGTCTTTAAATATGCAGGCTACCATTGATGATTTAAAGGAAAGCTTTAATGAAGATTTAGCTTTGGAAGCGGGTGTTTCTAAAAAGGATTGGGACAAGGCTTTAGCTGTTTTCGAAAAAGAAGTGGATGCACTAAATAAAGAGGGGCAAGACATTAATGATCGTTATGTAAAGGCGATAAACTCTAAATTGGATATTACTTCGATTCAAAAAGAAGGAAAAGCCTACAATGAAAAAGTATTAGACTTATTTAAATACGTACAGGATAACTTTGTCGGAATTGTATTCTCGAGTGATGTTGTGATGAAACACGTGGGATATCAAAACAACATTGAATATATGGATGAAATAATTCAAGATTTGAAGAAAGACAAAGTAAGTGATGCATTGTATGTGGCATACCAATTAAATGGTTTGTGTGAATACAATTATTACTTATTCTCACCAAATGCGGCTGCTAAAATTGATGCGCATGCAGATAAGGCGGTTGAAAACAATAAGTGGTGGGGCAATGATAAAGGCTACTATTTCACAAATACAAAAAACGCTACAACATCTTTATTAAATAAAGAAGATGGAGATGATGTAAGTGAAGAAATCAAAGTATATGAAAGTGCTAGAACGAAACAGTTAGATTATTATAAAGAAGTGCTTGAAAATGAAATCTTGGCAATGAACAAGATAGATCAATAAATACAAAGGCTTGGCTATATATGCCAAGCTTTTTGGTGTGTACCGGGCATGGCATGAGTTCAGTTGGAGATAAACCAACTACAGGTAGTTACCGCTAAGTGTAGTGAACCACAAGCCGTTGACAGTGATGTCATGGGTGAAGGAAGTGGTGTAGCAATTCTTTTGAGCGCACGCACAGAAACTTGATGAGGCCAAATGCTGGATGAGATTGCATTACAAATCGAAGTCCAAAAGGTAAACGTAAAACCAAGACAGTAAATCAAAACGTTGTGAAAAAAATAGGACCCATGTCTTACCCCGGGAGGCCTCATGGACAAGGAATTCTAGTAAACTTTAAAATCAGTTGAGATGGTACTAATATTGTGTAAAAGGATGATTTTGTGTTCTTTTAGAATGCTAAATCGTATCTAATTCAACGAAAATAATACGTTTTAGATCAAATGGAAACTGTTGAACGTAATTCACAATGTTGTCACATTGAAGTTTTATAATTAGAAGTGCTACTGGATGAAGTAATGGTGAACCCTCTGAATTTAATAAAGAAATCTGCTTGAGTTCTCGGCAGATTCTTCAATTTTTTTCAGGAGGACGTGTTTTATGTATATTTATCTATACATTGATGCTGCCCTTGACTAATGACCATAGAAGAAATACTAAAAATCACATTAATTATTATAGAAAAATGTAAAAGACACTAGTTCACATCACCACAATGGATTACTAGTGTCTTTTGACATTGTAAATTCAGAGTGACCACTGCATCCAGTAGCCTTCCTGTATCTGTATTATACCGATAAAGGAAAGTTTATGCAAATGATGTTTTTGCTAGATGGAGTTTTCAATTTTAATATGATAAATTATATAAAAGTGAGGTTTTTGACTATGAAGAAAGTGCTTTTTATCTGCCACGGCAACATCTGCCGTAGTGTTAGTGCTGAGTATATTATGAAAGATTTGGCAAAGAAAAATGGAGTCGAACTATATGTTTCTAGTGCAGCTACAAGTCGTGAAGAAATTGGTAATGATATCTATCCTCCGGCTAAGCGTAAACTAAAAGAAAAGAGGATTCCATTTTCTAGACATTACGCAAGACAAGCTACAATGAGTGATTATTTGTCGTATGATTATTTAATTTGTATGGATGAAAATAATATGCGTAATCTAAATCGTATGTTCAATAATGATCCTTATCACAAGATTTATAAATTATTATCAAGAGATGTTTCGGATCCTTGGTATAGTAATGATTTTGAAAAAGCTTATAATGATATTAATGAGGGTTGTAAAGCCTGGTTGGAGAAATTATCATGAAACAGAATCTACATACGCACTCCATCTTTTGTGATGGAAAAGATACGATTGAAGAAATGACTTTAGAAGCCATCTCAAAGGGCTTTGACATTCTTGGGTTTTCAGGTCATGGATATTTGGACGTGGATACAAGTTCCATGCGAGATACTTCAGGATATATTTCAGAGGTTGAGAGAATTAAATTGAAATATTCTTCATCTATTCAAATCCATTTAGGCATTGAAGAAGATATGTTAGGAAGAATTGCTGAAAAAGCTCCATTTGAATACGTGATTGGAAGTAAACACTTTTTAGGTGAGACTGCTGTGGATTATTCAAAGCCTGTATTTGATTCTTTATTTGAATCCTATTCTGGTGACTATAAAAAGATGTGTAAAGACTACTATTCAGACTTATCGGATATGTATGATTGGCAAGAAGTGGATATCATTGGACATTTGGATTTGATTACCAAATATAATGAGGACGAGTCTTATTTTCAATTTAATGATAAAGACTATATGAATATTGTTTGCGATTGCATTGACCGATTGTTGATCAACGATAAGATTTTTGAAGTGAATACAGGAGCTATTGCCAGAGGCTATCGTAAAACACCATATCCATCTAAGAATATATTGGAATATTTATACGCAAAGAATGCGCGTATTTGTCTAAACAGTGATTGTCATGATAAGAACTATTTGGATTGTGCTTTTGAATCTAGCTTAGACTTGATTCAATCTTGTGGATTTAAAGAACTACAGATATTAACCAATGATGGTTTTGTACCAGTTAAAATTAAATAGAGTAGACAGTGAAGGTGTTCTTGTGATAATCAATTAGACCTTCACTTTTCATTTTGGAAAGCTCTTTTGATAAGGCACTTCGTTCTACGTTTAAATAGTCAGCCATCTGTTGACGATCAAGCGGAATCTTAAAGGTAGAATTTTGTGTTTCTAGTTTCATAAACGATAAGTATGACAACACTTTATTGCGAATGGTTTTGTTGGAAATATGGAATATGTGTTGTGACAACATCTTGTTTTTATTTGAAAGTATTTGAATCATTTGATTCTTTAATTCTGGGGATTTTTCTAAGGCTTGAACATCTAAAAATTGAATCGTACAATCCTCGATGGCTCTTACATATACATACATAGGTGTTTTGGTTAGGGCATAGCTTTCCGCAAACATTTGATTGGGACCTATACGTGACAATAGGGAAACATTGCCTAAAAAGTCTACAGTTTCTATGACAACACTTCCTTCTTTGACAATGCCAATGGCTTGAGGAATATCTTCTATATGATAAATAATTTCATTTTTCTTGTATTTTTTTAATTGTAAATCCATAAATATCTCCCTTTCGTGGTTTAAACAACATAAATTTAATGTATTATACACTAAAATAAGTTCATAAGAAATGAGGATGATTCTATGTTAAGAAAAATAATTCAAATTGATGAAGATAAATGTACAGGATGCGGTATCTGTGTGGATGCCTGTCATGAAGGAGCCATTAGCTTAGTGAATGGAAAAGCGAAATTAATGCGTGATGATTATTGTGATGGACTAGGGGATTGTTTACCAACATGTCCTACAGGTGCTATTTCATTTATTGAAAAAGATACTCTAGCTTATGATGAAGAGGCTGTAAAAAAGAATATGGAAAAGCGCATGCAAGAATCGGGCACCATGCATTCAGGATGTCCTGGGTCTATGATGCATACACTGAATCCAGTTGTATCAAGTCCATCGATTGATGTATCAAGTCAACTAACATCTTGGCCTGTTCAAATTAAGCTAGCACCTATCAACGCACCATTCTTTCAACATGCTAAGCTTTTAATAGCTGCGGATTGTACTGCTTATGCCTATGCCAATTTCCATCAGGAATTTATGAAAAATAAAGTGACTCTAATAGGATGTCCAAAACTTGATGGTGTGGATTATTCAGAAAAGCTTTGTGATATTATTCGTATGAATTCGATTGAAAGTGTAACCATTGTTCGTATGGAAGTACCTTGTTGTGGTGGTCTTGAAAATGCGGTTAAGAAAGCTTTGCAGGAAAGTAAAAAGTTCATTCCTTGGCAAGTCGTCACAATTTCAATTGATGGAAAAATTTTAGATTAAACCTTAAAAAAGTGCAGTTAACGTTACAGATACTGCACTTTTGTCATTTTCTGACACGTTAAACAAAAAAGTATCACCGTAGCGATACTTTAATGATTAGTCCTTTGTGATTTCTTTATAGCTAGCTAGACCATAAGCACTATCTGCAAATGTACCTGCATTGACAATAGCTTGTTCCATTGCTTTTACGGCCATGATTCCAACTAGATCTTGTTCTGCAGGAACTTTATTCGATGTCATCGCAAAAATAGTATCTCCATCACTTGAAGTGTGGACTGGACGGATACATCTTGCATATCCATTATGCGCCATACTCGCAATCTTATTCATTTGTGCTTTATTTAAATCCGCATTTGTGATGATACAACCAATTGTCGTATTCATACCACAAGAATTGATCATCTTTTCAGCTGCCTTTAAGATTTCATCTTCACTAAACAATCTTGTGTTTGTATTTTTATCGTAGATACCTGCAATTGGTTTGTCTGAATTAGGATAGAAAATATCACCACACGCATTCACAGCTACAATAGCTCCTACTTTTAATGGACCCATTTGTAGGGCTGAAAATCCAAGTCCTGCCTTCATCGCATATTGAGGGCCAAAGAATTTACCAACACTAGCCCCTGTTCCTGCACCTACATTTCCTTGTTTTGGATCATTTTTTTCAGCTTCCATACAAGCATCATAACCCATTTGTTTGTTTGGATACGCTTTAGAATTACCTACACCACAATCAAATAGACAAGCTTCACATACGATTGGAATATAGATATTTTTCATGTCAAAACCAATTTCGTGTTCGCTCAAATATTGCATAACACCACTACTTGATTCTAAACCAAAAGCACTACCACCTGATAATGTAACCGCATGAATCTTTTGAACCATGTTCTTTGGATTTAATAAATCTGTTTCACGAGTGGCTGGACCACCACCACGTACATCTACACCAGCTGTGGCTCCTTCTTTACATAAGATGACTGTACAGCCAGTCGCATTTTCTATATCTTGTGCACTACCAATTTGAAATCCTTCGATCTCATTGATTTGAATTGTCTTCATTTTTTGATCTCCTTTAATTCATATAAATCATTTCTACGTACCTTCCAATAAGGCATCCTTTTTCTTACTTTTTCAATGTCGTTTAAATCGATATCTACAACTTTGTATGCTTCTTCTTCACCCAACTCCACTACAACATTGCCAAAACCATCCACAAGAATAGAGTGGCCTCCTGAAGTATAGTTTTTATACGTATACTTAGCTGGGGCAACCCCACACAAAAAGACTTCATTTTCTAAGGCGCGTGTTTGAGTAAATAGCTTCCAATGTTTCTTTGTAGCCTGCTCATTAAAGGCAGCCGGACAAAATAGAATTTGTGCTCCATTTTGAGCTAGAATCCTAGACACTTCTGGAAAGCGAATGTCGTAACATAATAAAATGCCACATCTTCCCCATGGCGTATCAAAACATTGTAGGTGATTTCCTGGTACAAACACTTCATTTTCGCAATAATCCTGTCGATTATGAAATTCAAAAAGATGTGTTTTATCATACGAACAAACAATGTCGCCATCACAATTTAATATGTAACAGCGATTATATTTGTCAGCACAAATGGAACCAGCCACAATCCATATCCTATGCGATTTAGCTAGTTTTTTTAAAGCCATCAAACTTTCATCATGACGCAAATACGCTGTTTTAAGTGCATCATTATGATAGGGACAATTCCACATTTCACAAAGAACTAAAATATCACAGTCTGGAATATTTTTTAGTTTAGCTATATTTTGTTGGTTATCCATTGAAACAGACATTTGGTACATACAGATCTTCATATAGATTATGATAGGCGAAAAGTGACTACTTTTCAAGGTGTGCAAAGACTAACATGTGTTTATTTACTACTGGTTTGAAATCGTTTACAATGATTTTAGGAGGTTTGTATCATGTATAAAATTATAGAAGTAAAACAAAGTGTATTTGAAGATAATAATAAAGATGCGAACAAATTAAGAGAAGAATGTAAAGATAAAGGTGTGTTCTTATTGAATGTTATGTCAAGTCCTGGAGCAGGGAAGACAACAACTCTATCTAGAACGTTAGAAAGACTAAAAGATACAATGAGAATTGGTATTATGGAAGCGGATATTGATAGTGATGTAGATGCCAAAACCATCAGTGAATATGGCACACGCACGATTCAACTACATACAGGTGGTATGTGTCATTTAGACGCAGATATGACTCGTCAAGGATTGCATGAAATGGGTATGGAAGATTTAGATTTGGCTGTACTTGAAAATGTAGGAAATTTAGTATGTCCTGCTGAATTTGATACGGGATCCACTAAAAATATGGCTATCTTAAGTGTTCCAGAAGGAGATGACAAACCTTTAAAATATCCATTGATGTTTCAAGTGTGTGATGTGGTTTTAATTAATAAAGTGGATGTATTGCCATACTTTGATTTTGATGTAGAAAAATGTAAAGAGAATATTTTGTATCGTAATCCAAATGCGAAAATTTTTGAGGTGTGCGCAAAAACGGGTGAGGGAATTGATGACTGGTGTAAGTGGCTTGAAAATGAAGTAAAGGCCTGGAAGGAATAATATGACATATCGAGATAATATTGATAAACTGGCAAGGCGTATCACGGATCGTATTCCAGCTAAAGTAAAAAAATTATCCCAAACAGACCCTGAATATGAGTGTTTAAATGAAATCTTAAATGATGAACAATGCGATTTATGTTTGTGTTTTGAAGTGCGTAAACCACTTTCTTTTGAAGAAGTAGTGAAAAGAAGTGGATGGCCAGCAGGAAGAGTAAATCGTGTATTAAATGAAGTATGTGACATTGGAATGATTGAATACAACTGGGAAAATGAGAATCATCATAAACAGTTTGTGCTTCCTCAATTTGTTCCTGGAGCAGCTGAATTTATGGTTATGAATAAAGATCTTGTGGAAGAACATCCAATTGTTGCGGATTTCTTTGAAAAGATGACGCGATTACCACTTGAAAAGGTAACGCCAATGGTTCCACCTGGAGGAGCGGGTATTGGTATGCATGTTATTCCTGTGGAAAAGGCGATTCATGCAAATCAGCAAGCGGTAAGTGTAGAAAAGATTTCGCATTGGTTGAATAAATACGATAAATACGCACTTTCTCCATGTTCATGTAGAAGACAACAACGTGTTAGAGGTGAAGGAACTGGTGATGTTGAAGCGGATGTTTGTATTGCGGTAGGTGATATGGCAGATTATGTTGTACAGACAAACAAGGGTGGACATTATTGTACGTATGAAGAGGTTATTGAGACTTTAGAACGTTGCGAAAGAAAAGGTTATGTTCATCAGATTACCAATATTGATGGAGAAGATAAGATTTTTGCGATATGTAACTGTGCACATGGCGTATGTAATGCATTAAGAACGAGTCAATTGTTTAATACCCCAAATATGTCGGCAAGTGCTTATAGGGCTCATGTGGATAGTGAAAAGTGTGTTGCGTGTGGAAAGTGTGTGGAAATTTGTCCTGTAGGAGCGGCAAAATTGGGTCAAAAACTTTGTACAAAAGCTGGACCTGTATCGTATCCTAAACAGGAACTTCCTGATGATGTAAAGTGGGGCCCTGAAAAGTGGAACTGGAATTTTAGAGATACAGCTAAAGTCAACTGTTATGAAACTGGAACATCACCTTGTAAGAGTGCATGCCCTGCACATTTACCGGTTCAAGGCTATATTAAGATGGCGAAAGAAGGTCGCTATTTGGATGCATTAAAGTTAATTAAAGACTTTAATCCATTTCCAGCCGTATGTGGAGCTATTTGTAATAGAAGGTGTGAACAACAGTGTACGCGTGGATTGATTGATGAGCCTTTGGCTATTGATGAAATCAAGAAGTTTATTGCCGAACAAGAACTTTATGAAGATAAGCGTTATATTCCTTTATGTGAAAATGTCGAAGGAAAATTTTTCACAAATAAGATGGCCATTATTGGTGCAGGTCCTGCTGGTATGAGTGCCGCTTATTATTTAAGAATAATGGGCTATCCTGTCACAATATTCGAAAAGGAAGAAAAACCAGGCGGTATGTTGGCATATGGTATTCCTTCTTTTAGATTAGAGAAGTCTGTGATTGAAGCTGAAATTGAAGTGTTAAAAGCTATGGGTATTGAGTTCAAGTGTGGCATAGAAGTAGGTAAAGACATTTCGTTGGATGATTTAAGAAATGAGGGATATGAAGCATTCTATGTGGCTATTGGTGCTCAAGGATCAAGAAAATTAAATATTCCAGGAGAAGATAATGCGATGGTTGAATCTGGAATTGATTTCTTGCGAAAAGTGAATAAAGTAGAAGATCCTAATCTAATTTCTGGCGATGTGGTTGTCGTTGGTGGTGGAAATGTTGCGATAGATGTAGCTCGTGCCGCTTTAAGAAGTGGAGCTGAAAAGGTACATTTATATTCTTTGGAACAAGAAGCTGAAATGCCGGCAAGTTTTGAGGAAGTACAAGAGGCAAAAGAAGAGGGAATTCTTCTTCATTGTGGATGGGGTCCAAAGGAAATCTTAGAAGATTCAATTGTATTTAAACAATGTGTAAGTGTAAAGGATAAAACAGGAAGATTTAATCCAAGCTATGATGAAAGTGTTTTGGAAACTATACAATGTAGTCATGTATTACTTTCAATTGGACAAAGTATTATTCCAATTCAAGGATTGGATGTAGAAGTAAATACAAATGGAACAATCAAAGCAGATGGTACAACACTTCAAACATCTGTTGAAGATGTATTTGTGGGCGGTGATGTGTATACAGGTCCAAAATTTGCGATTGATGCGATTAGTCATGGTAAAGAAGCAGCTGAATCTATGCATCGTTTTGTTCATAAGGGGCATTCTCTAACAATTGGAAGAGACTTACATTTATTTAATGAATTTGATAAGAATAACGCATTGATTGATATTGATTTTGATCATGCCAAACGACAGATACCTGGTATTAAAAAGGGGTTGGGTGAAAAATCCTTTAGAGATTTACGTTCAACATTTACAGAAGAACAAGTTAAGATTGAAGCCAATCGATGTCTTGGATGTGGTGCCAGTATTGTGGATACCAATAAGTGCATTGGTTGTGGTTTGTGTACGACAAAATGCGAATTTGATGCGATCCACTTAACGCGTGATATCAAAGATGGCGCAAGAATGGTTAAGGCGGAAGATAAGATGAAAGCTATCTTGCCGTATGCAGCTAAACGCCAAATCAAGATTATTCGCAATAAGAAGAAATAGTATGCATGAATTAGGAATTGTTGTACATATTTCAAAAACATTGGAAGAACTTGCACAAGAAAATAATATTACAAATATTCGTAGAGTGACTTTGCAGATAGGAAAAGTAAGCGGAATTGTTCCTGAGTATTTAGTGGATTGTTGGAAATATTATAAGAAAAAAGTTCCTTTAATTGAAAACTCAACACTAGAATATGAATGGATTGAAGCCATTACGATTTGCGATGAATGTGAAAAAACATATGATACGATTCAATATGGAAGAGAGTGTCCATATTGTAAGAGTGAACATACAGTTCTTTTTCAAGGTAATGAGTGTCTCATTAAGGAGATTGAAGCCGAATAAGCGTCGAAAGGCGCTTTTTTTTGCTTTTTTTAGAAAAAGTCTTTTTTTTTTGCGTATATGAGTATGTAGGAAATGCCTACTAGAATTGAGGTGCTCATGCGTAGTGCAAATTTATTAAATGATTTCGCCTTCAAGTATGTTTTTGGCGAAGATTGTAAAGAGGCTAATGATGCCTTAAAATCATTACTTACGGTATTTTTAGAAAGGAAAGTCCATCATGTGGATGTTAAAAATTCAGATATGGTAAAAGACTATAGTAAAATGAAGAATTCAAGGTTGAATTAGATAATCAAACGACGGTGGATTTAGAAATGCAGTTAAGACAAACTCAAGATCATCTGCCGATTCGCTTTAGTTATTATTTGGCTAGACTTCATAGTTCTCAAGAATTGGAAGGAAAATATTATGGAGAGTTAAAGGAAACAATTGTCTTAGTGTTCTTTAATGTGAATTTAATTGATAATAATAGAATGTGTAACACATTCACATTGAAAAATGAGGATGGCTTATCTTTTGTGAAAGAAACAGAAGATCGTATGAAGATACGAACGGTTGAAATGGCAAAGTTGGATGTAAACAAGCCGCTTAAAGAAATGAATGAACAGGAAAAGATGATTTATTACTTTTTGAATTGCCACAAGGGAATGGATGATAGTAAAATTAAGGTCATGATAGAAAGTGATGGGGTGATTCAAATGTTAGAGAAGCGTGTAGAAACCATATCGGATGATGGTTGGAAAAAAATAATAGAAGATTTTAGAAAACTACATGAAAATGAAGAGCGAATGGAACGACAACTTGAAGAGGCTCATAAAGCACAAGAAGAAGCCAAAAAGGCATTACAAGAAGCGAATAAATTAAGCCAAGAAGCTGATAAGAAAGTAGAAGAAGCAAATAAACAAGTGAAACAAATGGTTCGTAAGATGTATGAAGATGGTTTTAGTCTTGACCAAATTTCTGAATATTGTTCACTAAATGTGGATGAAATTCAGGTGTTGATAAAATCATAAATTTTCTGTTGCATTTAAAAAAATGTTTGTTTATAATAAAGCCATCCTTTGTAAAGGCAATGAAAAGAAGAAGTAGTCGTGGATGCTGCTGATAGTGAGTTCCTGATGGTGGAAATGGAACAGTAAGCACAGGGTGAACGTGTCTTAGAGCTAAGCTTTCGAAGATTGAGGAAGCTTCGGATACTCCCGTTATGAGTTAAGGGCTTGTACATTAGTGCAGGAAATAAGGTGGTACCGCGATTTTATAGTCGTCCTTGTATATTCAAGGACGGCTTTTTTTTATTAGAAGGGAATGGTAGATATGAAAAAAGGATTTAAATTAATTTCGGCATTTTTAGTAAGTTTTATGATCATGATGTCTAGTGTTATGCCTGCATTTGCCGATGAAACAGATACATCAACAACAGGCGATTTATTAGACAAGATTCAAGAAAGAGGAGAATTGATTGTAGGTACATCTCCTGATTTTCCACCTAATGAATTTATTGACTCAACAAAAACAGGACAAGCGCAATATGTAGGTTCTGATATTGAATTAGCAAAATATATTGCGAAAAAGATGGGTGTTAAATTAACAATCAAAGCCGCAAGTTTTGATACAGTTTTGGCAAATCTTCAAACTGAAGAAATTGATTTAGCAATTACTGGATTGGCTTATACACCAGCACGTGCGCAACAGATGGAAATGTCTATTGGATACAATATGACAGAGGATACTGGTGGGCAGGCTGTTATTATCGCAAAAAAAGATGCAGATAAATATAAGAAGTTAACTGATCTAACTGGCTTAAAGGTGGCTGCTCAACAAGGATCAATCCAGCAGCAATATACAGAAGATCAAATTCCGGACGCAAAACTACAATCCATTTCAAGTATTGATGATGGTGTTGCCCTATTAAAGAATGGTACGGTACAAGCTGTTGCATGCTCTGAAGGTACAGCTGATGAATATATTGAAAAGAACTCTGAACTTGCGAAGTTAGATGAATTATTCAATATTGATCAAGATTATGCAGGTAATCGTGTAGGTGCTCCTTTAGGTGAAAAGAGATTGATGAAAGAAGTCAATAAAATTTTAAAGGAAGTCAATAAAAAAGGTTTATATGAAGAGTGGTATAAAGCGGCTAAGAAACAGAGTAGTGAACAATTTACTTTAACAGCGACTGGATTCTTTGGAACATGTGTTCAAATTGTTCAATATTGCTGGCCACAATTATTAAAAGGTTTAGGAATCACTTTAGGACTTGCTGCTATTACTGTTATTTTTGGTACAATTATTGGTGGATTATTTGCCCTAGTAAAACTATCAAAGAATAAAATCGTACAAGCGATTGCGGGTGTATATGTAGAATTGATTCGTGGAACACCACTATTACTACAATTATGGTTGTTCATCAATATTTTCTCTTATTTGACAAATGGAAATATGCCAATGATCGTTAGTGTGATTATTGCCCTTGTCATTAATTCAAGTGCATATGTGGCTGAAATTATTCGTTCAGGTATTCAATCTGTGGATAAAGGGCAAAGAGAAGCGGCTAAATCACTTGGTATGTCAAATGTACATATGATGACTAAAATCATTATTCCTCAAGCTATCAAGAATATCTTGCCTGCCTTAGGTAATGAATTCGTTATGATGATCAAGGAAACATCTTTGGCAAGTACATTCTATATTGGAGAATTAATGACTGTTAACAGTGTTATTAAATCGGCTACTTATAAATCCATTGAACCATTAGTAATTGTTGGTTTGATCTACTTTATTGTTACATATTCATTATCAAAATTAATTAAATATATGGAAGGGAAGTTGAGTGTCAGTGACTAAGGAACTAATTGTTGTAAAAGACTTACATAAAAATTTTGGAGATCTTGAAGTATTAAAAGGAATTGATCAAACAATCCATCAAGGAGAAGTTGTTAGTATTATTGGACCTAGTGGTTCAGGAAAATCTACTTTCTTACGTTGTCTTAACTTATTAGAAAAACCATCTAGTGGACAAATTATTTTCGAAGGTATAGATATTGCAGCTGAAAATGTTGATATTGATACACATCGTAAAAAGATTGGAATGATCTTCCAACACTTTAATGTATTTCCACATTTAACAGTTTTAGAAAATATTACCATCACACCAATTCTAGAACTTAAAACACCAAAGGCCCAAGCTGAAAAAGAAGCAATTGAATTGCTTAAAAAAGTAGGCTTGGAAGATAAGAAGGATGAATATCCAAGAAAATTATCTGGTGGACAAAAACAGCGTCTAGCTATTGTTCGTGCTCTAGCTATGCATCCAGATGTAATTTTATGTGACGAACCAACAAGTGCATTAGATCCAGAAATGGTAAAAGGTGTACTAGAAGTCATTAAAGAATTGGCGGATCAAGGAATGACAATTGTGATCGTAACACACGAAATGGGATTTGCTCGTGAAACAAGTGATCGCGTATTATTTATGGATGAAGGTATTATTCAAGAACAAGGAACTCCAGAAGATATCTTTGAACATCCACAAAATCCAAGAACTATCAAATTTTTATCGCAAGTACTATAAGCTTGGGCACATGCTCAAGCTTTTCTGTACGACAGGCAGTCGTGCTTATAGTTGATAATCAATCACCGATTATCAACTGTTTTATTTTAGAGACAATAAAGTACAAG
>OMGU01000132.1_pt1 | contig 81749 bp, 62 predicted proteins | sample 1646121 | NCBI WGS metagenome assembly OMGU01 (sample SAMN05578581, study PRJEB25193) | human gut metagenome | biome: Human Microbiome; feature: human-associated habitat; material: feces | host: Homo sapiens | place: USA:Birmingham
CACGTTTTCTTACGGCACTTTCGGTTCCAAAAGTGCCTACCCGTGTACAGTAACGATCTTATCACTCTTTCAGGCTGATTCCGTAATTTACCAGTTCTCTTCTCAGACGATCGCGGTTTGCCGGTTCCATATCCACTAACGGTTTGCGAAACGGACCCACTTCCTCGCCCATCATGTTCATCGCTTCCTTAACCGGAATCGGGTTTACCTCGCAGAACAGCGCCTCAATCAGCGGAATTGCATCTATCTGCATCTGTCTTGCCTTCGCTACATCGCCAGCCTTGAATGCCGCGCACATATCATGTACCTGACGCGGTGCCACGTTGGATAATACGGAGATAACGCCCTTTGCACCCAGTGCCATCATCGGAACCGTCTGGTCGTCGTTGCCGGAGTAAATATCAACTGTTCCGCCTGACAGGCTTGCAATCTGTGCGATCGCGGAGAAATTGCCGCTTGCTTCTTTGACACCGACGATGTTCTCATATTCCTTGCACAGTGCCACGATCGTCTCCGGGGTGATATTGACGCCGGTACGGCTCGGTACATTGTACAGAAGGATCGGAAGATCAACTGCCTTTGCGACCTCTGAGAAATGAACCTTTAAACCCTTCTGGGTTGATTTATTGTAATACGGGGATACGAGCAGAAGTCCGTCTGCGCCTGCCTTTTTCGCTTCGGTAGACAGATATACCGCTGTCTCTGTGCAGTTGGAACCGGTTCCTGCTACAACCGGGATTCTCTTATTTACGACCTGGCATACGAAACGGATCACCTCGATGTGCTCCTCATGGCTTAATGTAGCCGCCTCGCCGGTCGTACCGCAGGCGATAATACAGTCTGTGCCGCCAGCGATCTGTTCTTCTACGATCTGCTCCAGTTTCTCATAATTTACGCTTCCATCCTCATGAAATGGCGTTACCAGCGCTACGCCTGCTCCTTCAAAAATAGACATTTTGTTTCCTCCTTATTCTTTTGCACGATGGCTGAGTTTCTATTCCAGAGTCCGTTTCTGTCCCTGCTTCAAACGAATGTTTGTTTGCAGCCTGTCGGTCCTGAGCGTACAAAAAGCTGGCACGACGGCCAGCTCTATGAATTCAAATCCAAACTCCCAGTAGCTCCCCATCTATCGATGACAGTTACAGAATTCTTCATCCTGCACCCAGGAACTGCAGATACAGGCGCCGCAGCCCTTCGGCGTATCATCCTTTCAGCTGTCTTCTCCTGCACCTGCCGCATCCGACCGCTTACTGATAATCAACGCAACCTCTACTTGTTTTTTCTATCTTAGCATTACTTTGAATACTTGTCAACCGTTCATGCACGCATGATCGTTTGACGGCTTCAGGCATTCCAGGCGCGTCACCTCGTCTGCATGCTCCTCTGCCCCAGCCGGGCATACTTTTCCGGTCAGAATCAGATCGACATTCTCCTCGCGCGCTGCCAGCAGTGTTTCCAGAGCATCGTCTCCGACCAGTTTCTGATCTAACACCCCAAGAAATTCATCCAGAATCAGCATATCGCATTCGCCGGTACAGAGTACTTTTTTTGCAAAATTATACCCGTTCTGAATATTGCAGAGCTCTTCCTTTTTGCCTTCTTCAGAGAGATTTTCATAATACTCATTCTGTTTTTCAAATCGGAATACTTTAAATGCCGGCTCCAGCTGTTTTAACCCATCTGCTGTCTCATGGCTCAGCACTCCCTTTAAGAATTGTATCATAATTACCTTCCGGCCGTGCATGGCTGCACTGACACCACGTCCCAGTGCCATCGCTGTTTTTCCCATCCCGGTGCCGAAGATGATATGAACTTTCCCCTTTTTCATTTCCCTCTCCTCTTTCTGTGCCTCCCGCTGCGCTGGCGCACAGACTGTCTTTCCTGATGTCTTTTTACACACAGGCCTGTGTGTTTTATTTCTATCCATCCAATGATCGTTTTACGAATTCTGTAAACTGCCTTATTCTAGCATATTTTATCTGTTTTGGCAAGCTATGGCAAAACCAGCCATTTATCATGCCCTATAGATTGCATAACCGGCTTCAAACTTTGCTGTAACATCCTAAACCTATCCTATTCTTCCACGCACTCCAGCTTGCTGACCGACACCTCGTATGCCACACGTTTCTCGCACTCTGTCTCGCTCAGTTTCTTCGTATATTCACGGCTCTGCACGCGCCCCCACACGCACACGTGGCTTCCCACGCCAAATCCGGACGCATAGCGGGCATTTCTGCCCCACGCAATACACGGTATGTAATCGGATTTTCCATACGGACGGTTGACCGCCAGCAGCATATCGGCAATCTCGCGTCCCAGCGGTGTTTTCCGGTAGATTGGCTCCTTGCAGATATAGCCTTCCAGAAAAATCTGGTTGGTTTTGGTGTAATCCGTAAATTCTTCCAGAAAATGAATCTCACGGACAAACACAGACAGCACCAGACGGTTTTTCGCGCCCTCATGACGGTTGTAGGAACGGAACTGGCCGATCGCCTCCATCGTCATTCCGCGGTAGTCTTTCGATACATCCAGAAGCCGTTCCGAAATCATGAGTGGAATCACGTCCACCTGATCGCTCAGACGGCTGACTGCCAGGTCTGCGATATAAAATCCTTCCCCGAATACTTCGTGGCTGAATGTAAATTCCGATACGACCTCACCAATCACGCTAACCTTGTTGTTTTCAATCATTTTTTCCGACATAGTATCTCTCTCCTCTTCTTTTTTGCAGTTTTTCACGGCAGGTTCTTGGAGTCCTGCTTCTTACTGTATATATGTATGAGGGGAATGACCGTTTTAGAAGAAGAAGTGAGTGGGAAATTTCGACAGGGTGGGGAACATGAATCGACAGAGGGAATGGGCGCGTCGTTTCCTGGATATCTCTCGCTTGAATATACGAAAAGGAGCAGCTGGCTTGCGCGGCTGCTCCCACTTTACGATTATTTAGCTATTTTTACGGCTGATCATCGCTCTCTTTCTCAGAGTCGGATCAAGAATCTTTTTACGGATTCGTAAGCTGGTCGGGGTGATCTCGAGAAGTTCATCGGTATCGATGTAGTCGAGGCACTGCTCCAGGCTCATGATTTTCGGCGGAACAAGGCGAAGGGCTTCATCGGCGCTGGAAGAACGAGTGTTGGTCAGCTTTTTGGTTTTGCAGACGTTTAACTCGATGTCTTCCGGTTTTGCGCTCTGTCCGACAATCATGCCGGAGTAAACTTTAACGCCCGGTCCGATGAACAGGGTTCCGCGCTCCTGGGCATTGAACAGACCGTAGGTGATGGACTCGCCTGCCTCAAATGCAATCAGGGATCCCTGTTTGCGGTAACTTAATTCGCCCTTGAACGGTGCATAGCCGTCAAAGCTGGTGTTTAAGATACCATTTCCCTTTGTATCGGTCATGAACTCGCCGCGGTAGCCGATGAGACCTCTGGACGGAATCGAGAACTCCAGTCTTGTGTATCCGCTACCGATCGGGCTCATGCCCTGCAGCTCGCCTTTACGGCTGGTCAGCTTCTGGATAACAGCACCGGTAAAGTCATCCGGTACGTCGACGTAAGCGATCTCCATCGGCTCTAATTTGCGGTTTCTCTCGTCATATTTGTAGAGTACCTCCGCCTTGCTGACTGCGAACTCAAAGCCCTCGCGGCGCATATTCTCAATCAGGACGGACAGATGCAGCTCGCCACGGCCAGATACCTTGAAGCAGTCAGCGGAGTCTGTCTCCTCTACACGCAGGCTGACATCGGTATTCAGCTCCCGCATCAGACGCTCGCGGATGTGGCGGGAAGTGATGAATTTACCTTCCTGACCTGCCAGCGGGCTGTCGTTTACCATGAAATCCATGGAAATGGTCGGCTCAGAAATCTTCTGGAACGGAATTGCCTCCGGTTTCTCCGGTGAACACAGGGTATCACCGATGTGGATATCTGCGATACCGGAAATCGCTACGATCGAACCGATCTTTGCTTCCTGTACTTCTACTTTATTCAGACCCTCAAACTCATAGAGCTTACCGATCTTAACTTTGCGGAACTTGTCCGGCTCATGATGGTTGACGATGACGCAGTCCTGATTTACTTTCAGGTAACCGTTGTCGATCTTACCAACGCCGATACGTCCTACATACTCGTTGTAATCAATCGTACTGATCAGAACCTGTGTCTCTGCATCCGGATCTCCCTCCGGTGCCGGGATGTAATCCAGAATGGTCTGGAACAGCGGCTGCATATCCACATTCGGATCGTCCAGGTTCTTCTTTGCATAGCCAGAACGTGCGGATGCATACAAGAACGGGCAGTCAAGCTGCTCGTCGGATGCATCCAGATCCATCAGAAGTTCGAGAACCTCGTCCACAACCTCCTCCGGACGTGCTTCCGGACGGTCAATCTTATTGATACATACGATAACCGGCAGATCCAGTTCCAGTGCTTTACGCAGAACGAATTTGGTCTGCGGCATCGCGCCCTCGTATGCGTCTACCAGAAGGATAACGCCGTTTACCATCTTAAGAACACGCTCTACCTCGCCGCCGAAGTCCGCATGTCCTGGTGTATCGATAATGTTGATCTTGGTGCCGTTGTAATTAACAGCCGTATTCTTGGACAGAATCGTGATACCTCTCTCACGCTCAATATCGTTAGAGTCCATGACACGATCGACTACTTCCTGATTGGCACGGAATACACCGCTCTGGCGGAGCAGCTGGTCTACCAGCGTCGTTTTACCGTGGTCAACGTGAGCGATAATTGCAACGTTTCTGACATCTTCCCGTTTCATTTTCATATCTGCTTACTCTCTTTTCTTATGATGATTCATTACATGTACTAATTAATAATTATTTTCTGTCACAGACAGGAATCCTGCCGTTTCGTCTTTGGCAAAGGATCCGCCCACAAAATAATACAGCTTGTTATTTTAGCATTTTTTTATCCATTATTCAATCTTTTTTTACAATAAAATGATTTTTCCGTCATCCATGCCAAAATAAACTTCATCCAGTTTTTCGATCTGGCATCTTCCATTTGTACCCTCTATGAGCTTCTTCTCCGCTGCTCCCGCCTGGTCAAACGGCACCAGGATCGTCAGATCCACGCCCTCGCCGTACTCGCTGTCCAGAATCGGCAGCTCTGCTTCTGCCAAAATGTACTGTACCTTTCCAAGCCCGCTGTAGTCTGTCCCGACCTTCCATTTGCGAGCTAGGCATTTTTCCAGAACCACACAGTTTTTAAGGCCTTCCTGGACCGCGCCGCCGTATGCCCGCACCAGTCCGCCGGTTCCTAAAAGTGTCCCGCCAAAGTACCGGGTCACAACCGCACAGACATTGTGAAGCTCACGTCCCAGCAGCACATCCAGCATCGGGCGTCCCGCCGTCTGCGCCGGTTCGCCGTCATCGCTGCAGCGCGCCACCTCGTTATTTTCTCCGATCGTAAATGCCGAACAATGATGTCTCGCATCCCAATATTTCTTCTTGACTTCCGCAATAAATGCCGTCGCCTCTTCTTCCGATTCCACCGGGCGGATCTCCGCGATAAAGCGGGACTTCTTCTCCACAATCTCGCCCCCGCCGCCCTGATAGACGATTTTATAGCGCTCTTTCATCTTTTCCTCCATCTATGAACTACGCATCTTTAAAACGGATGTTTTTTCACTTCTTTAACCACAGTAACAACCCTTAGTTACTGTTCACGCATACGTGCCCAGTAACAGATTTTGCCGTGGCTTCGCATTTCAATACGGCAAATTCCTGCTGCCACCACGTTTTCTTACGGCACTTTCGGTTCCAAAAGTGCTTACCCGTGAACAACCCTTATCTTTTATGATACCGTAAAAAAAACTTCATGACAATAGTATTTATTTATCCCATGAATTTTGATATAATTGGAAATACTGTATTTATTAATAGAACGAACCACTACGAACCCAAAGGAGGTTCTCATGAATTACGGTGTAAAAGCAACCAAGAAACGGATCCGGGCAGCCAATTCCCGGAAGAAGAAATACGCCAACCGGCTGTTTCTGACCTTCTTCAGGACTGCCTTTGTTCTTGTTCTGTTTCTCTGCGTGACAGGTGTCAGCACCTTTATCGGCATGTTTAAAGGCATTCTGGACAGTTCGCCGGACTTCAACCCGGACAGCTTCACTCCAAGCGGATATTTTTCTACTATATATAATAGCGCCGGGGAAGTGACCGACACGCTGGTCGGTTCCAACTCGAACCGAATTGAAGCATCCTACGAGGATTTTCCTCAGGATCTGATCGACGCATTCGTCTCCATCGAGGACTCGCGTTTCTGGCAACACAGCGGTATCGATCTGCGCTCCATTTCACGCGCCGTGGTCGGTGTCCTGACAAATAATTATAAAGGCGGCGCCAGCACCCTGACCCAGCAGCTCATCAAAAATACCGTCTTCAACGGCGGTATGGAGACCAGCAAAGGTTCCAAAATCGAACGAAAAATCCAGGAACAATATCTGGCGCTGCAGCTGACAAAAAACGTCGATCGGAAGGTCATTTTAACGAACTATTTAAATACGATCAACCTCGGCAGCAATACGCTGGGCGTCAAAGCAGCGGCGCTGCGCTATTTTAATAAGAACGTCTCCGATCTGACTCTTTCTGAGTGCGCGGTCATCGCCGGTATCACACAGAATCCGTCAAAGCTGAATCCGATCAGCGGCGCGGAGGCAAATGCCGCCCGGCGCAAGGTCATTTTACAGGCAATGTATGAGCAGGGCTATATCACAAAAGAAGAACAGGAGGAAGCACTGGCGGACGACGTCTACGCCCGTATCCAGAATGTCGACACGGCGCTCAAGGAAAATGAGACACCGTACTCCTATTACACGGACGAGCTGATCAGCCAGGTCACCGAAGCGCTCAAAGAGCAGCTCGGCTATACTGACACGCAGGCGTCCAATCTTCTGTTCAGCGGCGGACTGCAGATTTACACCCCGCAGGATCCGCAGATTCAGGCGATCGTCGATGAGGAAGTCAACAATCCTGCCAACTACGACGCGGCTCGCTATTCGGTTGAATACCGCCTTTCCCTGACCCATCCAGACGGGGAAACGCAGCATTATTCACAGGAAACTCTGAAAACATGGATCCAGCAGGTCAAGGGACAAAGCGGTTTTGACGGGCTGTTTAATTCCGAGGAAGAGGCGCAGACGGCGATCGATGAGTACCGCACCGCCCTCACGCAGGACGGAAGCACCGTTCTCGGTGAATCAGTTACCATGATTTTAGAGCCGCAGACCTCGTTCGTCCTGATCGAACAGTCCACCGGCTATGTCAAGGCAATCAACGGCGGACGCGGACAGAAGACGGCAAACCGCACCTTAAACCGTGCGACCGACTCCCTGCGGCAGCCAGGATCGACCTTCAAGGTCATTTCCTCCTTTGCCCCGGCATTGGATGCCTGCGGCGCGACCCTATCAACTGTTTACTATGACGGACCATACTCTTCCGGTGAAAAAGAGTTCCGAAACTGGTGGGGCAGCGATTACAAGGGCTATCACACGATCCGCGACGGCATTACCTATTCCATGAACATCGTCGCCCTGCGCTGCATGGCGGACACGGTAACGCCGCAGCTCGGTGTCGAATATGCCGAACGGCTGGGAATCACTTCCCTCGTAAGCCAGGATCAGACTCTCTCGACAGCACTCGGCGGTCTGACAAAGGGCGTCAGCAACCTGGAACTGACAAATGCATTTGCGGCGATCGCCAACGGCGGCACCTACACGAAGCCTATCTTCTTTACTAAGATTCTGGATCGCAACGGAAAGATACTGATCGACAATGAACCGGAGACGCGGCAGGCGCTCAAAGACTCTACCGCCTATCTTTTAACCAGCGCGATGCAGGATGTTATGCAGAGCAATACAATGTATACGCGTTCCGGTTCCGGGGTTAAATCGACCGGTACGACAGCGGCGATTCCCAATATGAGCTGCGCCGGAAAGAGCGGTACGACCACCAGCAACGTCGACGTCTGGTTTGTAGGCTTTACGCCGTACTACACTGCCGGTATCTGGGGCGGGTGCGACAATAACCAGCCATTAAAAGGCGGCACCGTTTCAAACGGCGGTACCAGTTACCACAAGCGCATCTGGCGAAATATCATGACACGTGTCCATGAGAGCTTAAGCGACCCCGGATTTACGGTTCCGGACAGCATTGAAACTGCTGAAGTATGCCGCAAGTCCGGCAAGCTTCCGGTTTCCGGCGTCTGCAGCAGTGACCCGCGCGGAACGGCCGTCTACACTGAATATTTCGCGAAGGGCACGGTTCCGACCGAGACCTGCGATCACCACACCCGCGTGACGATCTGCTCCGCCTCCGGCGGCATCTCGACTGCCTTCTGCCCGACGAACCAGCAGATTTCCAAGACAGTTATGGTCGTTCCGGAAGACGGCGGAGAAACGGACGATTCCCGCTTCTCCATGCCGGGCGAGTGCAAGATTCACAATGGTTCGTCCACGATCATCCATCCTTCTGAGAGCGCCGATTTCTCAGCTCCGGGCTACAGCCCCGATTCAGATAATCTATCGGCTCCGATCCACTCTGCGGTTCCACGCCCGATGGCGGGAAGTGGACGGAATGGAAATAATATTCCGATTGTCCCGGCGAATCCAGAGCATTAACAGCAAAATAATATATCTGCAAAAAGCTGCTGTAAAAAGTGACATTCATATGCCTCTTTTACAGCAGCTTTTTATTTCCTCAACTGATTTTCTTTTGCTTTGCTTTCTTTTACTTTTCTTTCGTCTTCTCTCTAATCCTTCATCTTGGGTTTGCAAATCAGCGACGACAGATAGCCGAAGATCAACGCCCCGGAAATCCCAGCCGCACCCGCCGTGAATCCGCCGGTGAACAGCCCCAGAACCCCATCCTTGTCAATTCCATCCCGCACGCCCTTCCAAAGCGTATTCCCAAACCCCAGCAGCGGCACTGTTGCTCCGGAACCCGCCCATTTGGCATACGGTTCGTACAAGCCGATCGCACCGAGAATCGAGCCACATACCACCAAAAGTACCATGATCCGCCCCGGCATGAGTTTCGTTTTATCCATCAGAATCTGCACGGCGGCACAGAGAAGTCCGCCGGTCACAAATGCTTTGATATAGTCCATTTTTCTGCTCCCTCTCTAAAGTTTCTTGCAAATACCTATCATTCACCGAACGATTCTTTTCCCTCAAGCACCACTCCATGGGCAATCCCCGGCACATTCTGCCCCTCATTAAAGCTGATCTGGGACAGCAGCGCTCCGGTCGGCACAAACAGGACGCGTTTCCACTCACCCGCCTGTATTTTCGGAAGAATATAGCCGCACAGCACCGCCGCCGAGCAACCGCAGCCGCTCCCGCCCGAATGGGTATCCTGCGTCTTCGGGTCAAACATTTCGATCCCGCAGTCCATATGGATGCTGGAAATATCCTGTCCTGCCTCGCGCATAAAATCAAGCAGGATTTCCTTCCCCACCATTCCCAGATCGCCAGTGATGATCCGGTCATAGTCAGATGGTTTCCGGTTAAAATCACGGAAATTCCGCAAGATTGTGTCTACCGCCGCCACCGCCATTGCCGCCCCCATGTTCATGGAATCGCGCATCTGCATATCGACGATCTTTCCGGGGGTGGCAGCTGGGATACAAGGTTGAAATTTGGGATGCAATTTTTCCTGTCCAGCATTTTTCAGTGATTCTGACGCATTTTCTTTCGCTCTGCGCCCATCTTTCCCTACATTTTTCTCATTTCCCTCGATCATCACACACCCGCACCCGGTCACCGTCCAGGTTGTGGACTGCGGTCTCTGATTCCCATACGCCAGCGGAAACCGGAACTGCCGTTCTGCCGAGGCAAAATGGCTCGACGCCAGCGCCAGAACCCGGTCCGCATAGCCAGCCCCTACTGCCATCGCCCCCAGAATCATCGCCTCTCCCATCGTCGAGCAGGCGCCGTAAAGCCCGAAAAACGGGATATCAAACGACTCCACACCAAACGAGGTCGCCACAATCTGTCCCAACAGGTCTCCCGCAAACAGGCAATTCACATCCGCCGCCTGTCTGCCCGCCTTATCCAGGCATTTCTGCACCGTCTGGCGCTGCAATTCACTCTCCGCCTCCTCCCACGACTTTTTCCCAAACGTCGGATCCGGCTCCACCCGGTCAAAAAAACTTGCCAGCGGTCCCTCGCCTTCCGTCTGCCCCACGATCGATGCCGCCGATGTGATGATGGGCGGATGCTCAAACTGGATGCTTGATTTACCTGCCTGCATAAAACTCCTCCTGAAACATAAAAACATTGTCAAAAATATACTGTTCAAACTTTCGCTACAATCTCAGTATTTACACAAACATACATTTTTATGTTTTCTAGTAATCTGCATTCCTCGCAGGCTTCATTCACCCGTTTTTACCATATTATTAATACTGCACCGCCGCCAGTTTCTCTCTCAGTTCCTGCGGGTTCTGGGATGCATCGACTGCCGTCTGCGGTGTGATCACGCCCTCTTTCGCCATACGGATCAGAAAATTATCCATCGTAATAGAGCCCTCTTTTGCACTAGAAAGCAGATAGCTCTGCATCTGCGGTGTTTTTCCATCACGGATCAGATTCCGGATCGCCGGCGTGAGCATCATAAGCTCACAAGCTGCCGCCCTGCCCTGACCGCCCGCCCTCGGAACCAGCTGCTGTGACAACACCGCCCGCAGCGTCATCGAGATCTGCGTCCGGATCTGCGGCTGTTTATCCTCTGGAAAAACACCCACAATCCGGTCAATGCTGTCGATTGCCGAATTGGTATGAATGGTGGAAAAAACAAGATGTCCCGTCTCCGCCGCCATCAGCGCCGTCTCGATCGTCGCCGGATCACGCATTTCTCCAATCAGAATGACATCCGGGTCCTCACGGAGCGCCGCATAAAGCCCTTTATCATAGCTCTCTACATCCACGCCCACCTCGCGCTGGTTGATGATCGCCTGCGCCGGTTCATAGACATACTCGATCGGGTCTTCCAGCGTAATCATATGGAGCGGACGATTCTGGTTGATCTCATTTAAAATTGCCGCCAGCGTCGTTGACTTGCCGCTTCCCGTCTCGCCGGTTACCAGAATAATGCCTTTATTCCAGCTTGAAAACTGATTCACTGCTTCCGGAAGCCCCAGCTCCGACAGGTTCGGAATCGTACTGCTCAGAAGACGGATCGCCGCAGAGAGCGCGGCCTGCTGCCGGAACAGATTCACACGGAGACGCCGTCCCGCAAACGAAGCACTAAAATCCAGCTGTCCGATCGCCTCGATCTGATCTGCCGCATTGCCTGCCAGCTGGCGTCCATATTCCTCACAATCCTCACGCGTCAGCCCGCCATCCGTCAGCGTCTCGATTCTGCCGTCAATTCTGCATTTTGGCGGCAGTCCTGCAATCAGATGCACATCCGATGCCCTTTTTTCAGCTGCCAGCGCGATTAATTCCTCGATTCCATACATATCATCTGTCTCCTCTTCTCTTTCTGCACCATTTACAGTGCCAGCAGCGTCCGGATCACCTCGTCTACCGTCGAAACACCCTCTTCTACCAGCTTCTGCGCGTGTTCCAGCATCGGAACATACTGGCTCGCTCTTCTGGCTGCCTCTAAGAAACGTGTCCGGTCAGCTCCTTCCAGAATGCACCGGCGCAGCTCCTCCTGAATCAGCATTACCTCAAACACACCGATTCTGCCCCGGTATCCCGAATGGAAGCACTGATCGCATCCGGCTCCCTGCCAGTATAATTTTCCAGGGTTCTCCGGGATTCCTGCCATCTCAAGCGCTTTTTTCGGCGGCTGAATCTGGGTTTTGCAGTTCGAACAGATTTTCCTCAGCAGCCGCTGGGAAATAACGCCTCGCAGTCCCGCCGCAATCAGGTATGGCGCCACGCCCATATCTCGCAGACGGTCAATCGCCGAGATCGCATCTTCCGTATGAATCGTGGTGATAACGAGATGTCCCGTCATTGCCGCACGCATCGCGATCTCTGCCGTCTCACCGTCACGGATCTCGCCGACGCAGATGATATCCGGATCCTGACGCAGAACTGAGCGCAGACCCGATGCAAAGGTCAGCCCCACTTTTTCATTGATCTGCACCTGTGTCGCGCCTTTGATATGGTATTCCACCGGATCCTCCAATGTAATCAGGTTGGTCCGATCCGAAAGAAGTTCGCGGATCAGCGTATACATCGTCGAAGATTTACCTGAACCAGTCGGTCCTACAATCATGATAACTCCGGAAGTAAGCCCTAAAAGTGTATCAATCTTTGCATCCTCCACTGCCGGAATACCGATACCGCGGCGGTTCAGCGTCTCCTCATTTCGTTTCAGAATACGGATAACCACTTTTTCTCCATACAGGGTCGGAAGGGTGGATATACGCATATCAATATCTTTTCCTCTTAAATGCATCACCGCACGACCATCCTGCGGAATTCTTTTTTCGACGATATCGAGCTGGGACATGATTTTAAGCCTCGAAATGACCGAATCCTTGAGTTCCGACGGGATCGTCATGATCCGGTGAAGCTGCCCGTCGATACGCATCCTGACGAACATCTCCTCCTCCGTCGGCTCAAAATGGATATCCGAAGCATTTTCCGAAATGGCGCGCTCAATAATCGAATTGACCAGGCGGATCATCGGCGTCACATTTTCCTGTCCTTCTCTTGCCGCCGTCTGCCCCTGACGCACCTCTTGTGCCGCTGCCGTCTCTGCCTGCATCTGCGCCATCGCTTCTGCCGCTCCCTCGTTGCCATACAAAATATTGATCGCACGCTTCACCGCCGGTTCAGAGGCGATCATCGGCACAATTTTCTTTTTGGAAGTATGCTGTGCTTCCTCAATCGCCATGAAGTTCAGCGGATCCGCCATTGCCAGATAGAGCTGGTCTTTGGAAATACGCACCGGTACGATCGTCATTTTCTTTGCCAGGTTTTTCGGCACAAAACGCGACATTTCCGGGTTGATATCGACCCGCGTCAAATCAATATAGTCAATGCCCAGCTGCATGCGAAGCGCATCGATCAGCTGACCTTCCGTGATATAATGATGCTTGACCAGCGTTGTTCCCAGACGTTCTTTCTCCTTCGCCTGATAGTCAAGCGCCTCTTTAAGCTGCCCTTCTGTGATCAGTCCCAGCTCCAAAAGCATGTCTCCCAATCGCTTTGTACGCATTCTCTCTACCTCCCTATAAATATGGATCTGGTTATTCAGCCATTTTACTGCGGAAATCCCGGATCCGGTCAAAGCAGTCCCGATCCATCTCGATCGCCGTCTGATTTCCAGTCGTCACAATCCACGCTTCTTCCAGAAGCCGCCGGATGATCCGCGCCGCCTCTTTCTGATCCTCTGCGGTCGTCTCACGGATCTCCTCTGTCCAACGACGGATCTGTACAATATCCAGGCCATTGTACGCATACTGCATCGCTGCCATCCGCCGTCCCAGGCATCCGCACGGCGCCGTCGCATTGCCGTAACTGCTTAAAATATAGCCATTCCGATCTGCCTCCGAAAGCTGCAGTTTTTCCAATACACCCGCTGCCGCCCGGATCGCCTCGATCGTCTCACTGACCTTCGGATCCCGGTATGTACTCGCCACGATCCGGTCCATCGTCGGCGTAAATGCAAACGACGCGCTGTAGGCGCCGCCTTGAAAACGGAGCTGCGGCACAAAATACCGGTCATCCAGCGCATTTACATACGGAAGAATCCGCCCGGAAAATCCATCTACAGCGCTCAGCTCTGCCGAAAAGACGGTATACTGGCTGGAGCTCTCCACAATTACCGCCTCCCTGCGCGCCGGAACCGGGAAGGTATACCCAGCATTTTCCCCTCTGTTTTCCGTTTTATTTTCATGGTCTGGCATCTGTTCTCCCCGCAGATTTCCCAGAATCCGCCCCGCACAGTTCCGCATCCATTCCAGATTTTCCCTCGGTGCAACATGAAGGATCGTCACCGCTGTTCCATGCAGGATGCGGTCGCGCACCTCCTCCATCTTCTCTGCCAGCCGGAAGATCGCTGCATCCTCCTGTTCCAGGCGCCCGCGCAGTTTTTTCAAAAACTCATAAAACGCCTGTCCGCCGACATATTCCTGATACCGCGTATTGATGCTATAGCCAGATGCCGCCAGACGCACCGCCAGCGAATACGCATCACTGCGCGACTCATCACAGGACGGAATCGTCTCATCCAGTGCCTGAAGAACCGCATTCTTATCTCTCCAGAGTGGATGTGATAAGAGTTCCAACAGGACATACAGGCTCTCTTCATAATCCTCCGCCATCCCATACCAGCTGACCGCCAGCGTTGGATGGCTGTTTCGTCCCGCCCGAACCTCCGGATGTCCCTCATTCATGGAAAAATCATGCAGATAGCGCTCAATCTGATTTTCCTTTTCCATTCTGCCATACCGGGCATTTTCAAGCTCTGAAACAAACATTGTATATAAAGGAATGTAAAAACGGTCCTCTTCCGGCACGCCGCTCAAATCCAGGTATAAACGGTTATAGCTGATCGCTTCCAGATCCGACGGCGATTCATAGACCGAAATCCCATTTATCTCATATATCTGATATTCCGGCGTCTCTTCCGGCGGCGGAAGCTCATCGACCCGGATCATAAAATCCGCATTCGAACACTCTGACGCATTCCACGCATCAAAATCCAGGGTCTTCGCAATCAGCGCATCCAGCTCTGCCTCGCTCATCTCCGCCTTCATCTGCGCCAGATACGCGTCGCGCTCCTGCTCCATCGCCTCTGCCATCCCCGGCGTCGGAACCGTCGTGACAAGAACCCGCCGCTTCGCCGCGCCAAGCTCTGCCGCAAACCGACGAATCTCCGCCTGTGCCGTCCCTGCATCCAGAGAATCATAGGCTGCCGCCTCATCCGCATACACATCCGCATCGCCCGTCAGTGCCCATTTCAGGCTGACTTCCGGCACGATCGAATCCGCAAATACATCCGTATCTTCGCCTGCCGTATAATCATGTATCGCCCGCGCCTTGAGCGCCGTCTCCACCACTGACGGGTCGATCCCGCGCTCCTGCATCTCGCACAATGTCTCATCCGACACCTGCCGGAACCGTTCTGCATCCTTCGGACTGCTGTCTGTCATTTCGAAAACAAAAAATGGCTTTTCTGCCTCCATCATCACCGATGCGCTCGCATCACAATGGATGCCCGCCGTCCGCAGCTTTTCCCTGAAAACCGATCCATCCACATTCATCATTCCCGCAATGATGCTGTACTGGATCAGCTTTTCCCATGAAATGCCGCTCAGATCCATCGCATACGATACCACCGCCGCATTCTCCGATGCGTCTCCCCGGTAAGCAGGACTGGGAACGGTTGCCTGACGGAAGAATGATTCTCCCCCATTTTCCAAACCATCTGGCTCGGGGCTGTAACACGCACTCATCCCTGTATTCTGCATTTCCTGTTTTTCCTGTCGCCCGCTGCCTGACTGGAAACTCCATCCGTCTTCTTTTCCATAGCTTTTCTTTGCATCACACAGATACTCTTTATCCAGGAATGCCAGAAACCGTTTCCAGTCCAGATCCCCATACAACAAAATCAGAGCATTATCGAACCGATAAAATCGATCATACATCTCCATCGTATGTTCATACGTCAGATCCTTATAAAAACGGTGCGCCTGTCCATTCGCATTTGCCGCCGTCTCCCCCGGATACAGCGCCCGCAAAACATTCCGCAGTGCCTCATTATCTGTATCATTCAGCATGCCGAAATCCTCGCTGTACACCGTTCCTGCCAGCGTAATCGGGCTTTTGCGGTCGCGCAGCTCATAGCGGACCGCTTCACGGTCAAAAAAGCGGCGTTCCCGCCGGATTCCCGGCGCTTTCATGCAGCTTAAATACACATCTGCCATCTTAAGCAGCTGTTCCTCGCTCTGGCTGCACACCGGATATGCCGTAAATGGTATATAGGTAAATGCATTTACAAATGTGTGGTATGTCTTGCTGCAAAGATCAAAAAAAATATCCTTACTCGGATATTTATCAGAGGAAGCAAGTACCGAATGCTCAAACACATGATTCGTGTCCGTCTCATCCAGATGCGGTGTCCGATAGGAAATCGAGAATCCCCGGTTTGTATCTTTATTTCTGATATAAAACAGGGACACCCCGCTTTTCTCATGTTCAAAATACAGTGTCTGCGCTCCCAGCGCCTGCAGTTTTCCCACCTGTTTCAATGTAAAACCTGCTGTCTGAAATCCCGGCTGTAGTCTCCCATCTGCCGCCCTCCACTGCTTTGTACCTGCCATTCTTTTATCATGCCTCCTGCCATCATTCGTCTGCTGTCTTTTCTCTATATCTATTATACAAGAGCACGTCCTATATTTCCATAGAAAAAAGCACATCCGGTTCACTCTGTGTTCCGGATGTGCTTCTCTGATTCATAAATCTATTATTTATTCTTTCCGCAGCACTTCTTATATTTCTTACCGCTTCCGCATGGACACGGATCGTTCGGGTAAATCTTATGTGTATTGCGTACTGTGCCAGATGCCTTCTGCTCGCGGTACAGCTCTGTTCTTCTCTCCTCAGTCAGGATTGCATCCCACTGCGGAAGCTCATACAGCCAGGTAGCCTTTGCCTCTACCATGTTGTAATATAACTTCTCCGGGTCGATCTCAATCTTAACCTTGGTATCCTCATCCATGGTCTCGATCGGGTTCTCATAGCCCTTTAAGCTCTCATTGATTCCATCCAGGAAACCGGTCATGATCATAACTTCGGTATCATACTTCTCAGCCAGTTCCTTAACGGTACCTTCTACAACCTCAGTCGGGTTTGCAAGAATCTGCTCGTAAATGCCTTTCTCAATCGTAAAATATCCAGACCAGAGTTCCTCTTTCTTTTTATCATCCAGCCCGTCACCATATGCCAGATTGCGCCAATTTTCTAACAGTGTCATCGGTAATTCCTTCCTTTTTTCGTTCTTTCATTACTATAATAACATAGTATATTTAAGTATATAACAAGTTGGGGGGATTTGCAAGGAGGAAAACTGGCATCTGCCTATTTTATCGCATAAGCAAACGTATCACTCATTCCGTATCGCCGCCAACGGACTCAGCTTCATTGCGCGCATCGCCGGGAAGAATCCGGCTGCCATGCCGATGATGATGGCAAATCCTACCGATGGAACTGCCAGCCAGATCGGGATCACGGACAGTTTTCCATCCATTCCATATAAAAAAGTCGCTGCCAGAAACTGGTTAATCAGCACGGAAACCATAAAACTCAGCGCCAGTCCGATGAGTCCTCCCATGAAACCGATAAAACCTGCCTCGATCAGAAACATATTTCGGATGGTTGCAAGGGAACATCCTAACACTTTCAGCACGCCAATCTCCTTCGTCCGCTCATAGATGGACATCATCATCGTGTTGGCAATGCCGATCGCAGCTACCAGCAGGGAAACGGCGCCGATGCCGCCGAGGGCTGCCTGGATCATGTTGGACTGCTGTTTGGACTGTTCCAGCCATTCCATCTGGCTGTTTGCCTCATAGCCCATGTTGCTGATGGCTTTCTGTACCTCTATTACATGATCCATATCGTCCACATTGACCGTCGCTTCCTCATATACAAAATAATTGTACGGTTTTCCTTTTTTATTGGTCGGCTGACCCGGAATCGGCTTTTTCTTGAACATCTGTTTTAGCTGTGTCTTGAGCTTATCCAGATCAACGTAGACGCCGTAGCTATAATCACTCCACTCATCCGGTCCGCCTGCGACCAGACCGGCGGTTTTCAGCATATATTTCTTCGGAGCCGCCACCTTCTGGCTGCCGTCATCACCGCCGGAATTGCTCTTAGACTGATAGTAGGCATCCGTGTCAAAGATCGTGAACATCGGCTTATTGATAAAATCGATATCCGGCATCTCTCCGGTGTCCCAATAGCCTTTTCCCGTCTTAGCGTTGCTGAAATTCTGCGCGACCATGTTTCCGACCACCATCTCCATATCCTTCGTTTCGGCAGTCGGCAGACTTCCTTCCCCCAGCTTGATATTCTTCATTGCTCCCAAGGGGATCCCATGCAGCTGCACATTTCCCTCGTAGACACCCTGACGCATAATCACATTCAGGTTCAGATCCGGATAAGCACTTGTCACATGCGGAATCTTCTCAAATGTCTTCATCGTCTCATCCGTCATGAAGCTGTCCTCTGGATTTTTCTTATCGCCGGAATTTCCATTGTCATAATTATACACCTGAATCGCGGTCAGGCTTCCATAGGAAGAATACTGTTTGATGGTAAATTCTTTCAGTCCTATTCCGATGGAAACCATGACAACGATCGATGCCGTACCAATCACGACTCCCAGAACCGTCAGAAAGGTACGGAGCTTTCTGCGAAACAGGTTGTTGACGCTCATCGTCAGCAGATCACTGAATCTCATTTTCACCGGTCCTTTCTATTTTTTCTTTCTTTTCAGATGATAGTTTTGTTCTTTTTCAACATCCTTTGTTTCGTCTTCCGATACATCTGCTGTCGTCATTTCCGGCTCGCCCAGCTCATTGTCCAGTTCCTCTTCTAATTCGTCTTCAAGCGCCTTTTCTTCTGCTATTTTCTTCTTTTTCCTCTTCCAGACAACTACACCGGCACCTGCGCCCACCAGCGCAGCGATCACAAGCATCGGAGCGATCCGCCCAGCGCCGCCCGCTTGCGCCGCATCGGCATCTGCATCCATGCCGTTGTCCATTCCATCCATGCCGTCCATCCCGTCATCGGAAAACGCCTCACTCACGTTCAAAAGCATTTCTTTTTCGGTCTCTGAAACGACTCCATTTTCATCCTCATAGGAAATGATAATCTTCACTTTTCCATCATCGGTTGTCGGCGCAATCGCGGTCAGCATCGTATCGACATTGCCGGTTTCGCCCGGCTTGATATTTCCCACATAAGCGTCAGCTGGTTGGATAGAATCTGCCTCAAAACGCGCCATAACATTGTAAAGAATTACTTTTCCGGTGTTGTTGATGCCAAACATGACATTCGTCTCAGAACCAACCTCGATCGCATCCGGCATCACATCGATCGTGCTGGTGTTCAGCCGCGGCTCCTGTTTGACCGGGAGGGCAATTTTGACTTCTTCCTTGGCATTTTTAAATTCCGGGCTGTCGTACTGCTCCTGAATCGTCATGCGGTATGATTTCTGCTCCGCCGTCGGCGCCGCCTTGAACACCATCGAAAGATCCGCCGTCGCCCCCGGCGCCATGTTATTGACAACTACGGAGGTGGAACCGCTCTCGGATGTAAAGATCGGCGTATTTTCAACTTCTTCCGAAGCAAATGTAAACATAATATTGGAAGCTGCCACATCCGAAGACGCATTCTTCATCCGCACACGCAGTTCAAACGGCTGTCCGGCATAGATCTCTGCCGGGATCGTCTCGAAGCTGTCCACGATGATACGCGCCTTGGTTCGATCCTGCTCGCCCGCATCCGCCGACAGCTCATCGTCATCTTTTCCCTTGACGCGCACGTAAAACACCTTGTCCACCGGCTCCGAAAATTCTCCGCCCTCTTCTTCGCGGTATGTAACCAGATAGTGAATCGGGAAGAAGCCTGATTTTACGTCCTCGCGCACCATCATGCTGTACGGAACCGTCACCATCTGCCCCGGTTCCATATCCCCCATTTTACGGTTATAGTTGCCCTCATTGATATCAAACGGGAATTTCGTAATATCTGCGTCAAGCTGCATATCCACGCGGACATCGTAAACCTTTTTAAGTCCCGTATTGGTCAGGTTCACGCCAAAATCCATGACCTGATTGTACCCCGCATACGGCGTCTGCTGGTTATCACCGATGGAAAAATCGTAATCCAGCTTCGTGTTGTCGTCTTCCTCGGTGGAGGAACCGTCGTAGGCGGATACCCACAGATTGACGCCGACTTTTAAACTATCATCAATAAAGAAAAAAGCCTGATAATATCCAGCTGACAGATCCCGGCGCAGTTTATACGTCAGAGTCACACTCTTGGAGGAACCCGGCTTAATGTCGATCGCCTTATTTTTAAACGTGTTGGAATCCGCCTCAAACGGAAAGGATTTGTCATACCAGTACAGATCTCCGCTGTCACCTTCGTCATCTGATTCACCAAAGGAATCTGTCATGAATCGCTCATATTCATACGCATTCGCAAGACGGATTGTCTTGAAGCTGTTGTCGCCTTTTTCTGCTGTATTATGAATCGTCATTTTGATCGAAATCTTATTGCCCGCCTTGCCGCGCGGAACTTTCGTGACCGTGATCGTTCCATTATTGTCCTGAAAATCCGTCATATCCAGCATTTCCGCCTGCGCTGTCCGGCTTCCTCCCACCGCCAGCACCACAAAAAGCAGCAAAAACACCGCCCATCTCTTCCACTTTCTCATACCTCTCATTTTTCATACCTCCATATCCGCTCACATTAAATGCTGCTTTTATCAATTTCTCATTCTATCGTCAGCATTCCTGTGTTTTAGCCTTCTAAATTCCAGACACAGCCAACACTCTATTTTTATCTGTCTATTTCATATCTGCTCCGTCTTTCGCTCTCTTAAATTTACTCCATTTTCCCATCTTCCTTGCCCATTTGACGATTCTCCTCTATCTTCACAATCTTCCCATCGATAATATGGAAGATCCGGTCCGCATACGCCGCCAGATGGTTATCATGCGTGACCATAACCAGCGTCTGGTTCTGTTCCCGGACGATCCGCTGCATCAGTTTCAGCACATCCATCGTCGTGTGCGAATCCAGATTTCCAGTCGGCTCGTCTGCAAAAATGATCTCTGGATGTACCACCAGCGCCCGTGCAATGCCGACACGCTGCTGCTGCCCGCCGGACATCTGGTTCGGCATATGATCGCCGACTTTTTCCAGTCCGACCATTTTCAGATATTTTTCCGCCATCTCCCGGCGCCTGCCGCGCGGCACACCGCGGAAGGACAGCGGAAGCGCTACATTTTCAACCGCATTCATCGTACCGAGCAGGTTATATGACTGGAAGATAAATCCGACCCGCTCCCGGCGGAATGCCACCAGCTGGTTCTCGTTTAATTTTTCTATGTGCTGTCCGGCTATGACAATCTCGCCCTTCGTCGGCTTCTCCAGCCCCGCCAGCATATTCAATAAGGTAGATTTACCCGAACCGGAGGTACCTACAATCGCACAGAATTCGCCACGGTACATCGTAAAATCAACGCCGTTCAGCGCGTATACCTTCGTCTCGCCGACGCGGTAGACTTTATATAGATTTTTTACCTGTATGACAGGTTCCCGTTTCCGGAGTTCATTCTTCCCCGGCACTTTCCGCTCTTCCATCAGCCTTCTCCATTTTCTAACTTATTTCATGCTCCTGAATATTCCATCGAAATCCATTCCTGACAACCTGGATTTATACAAGTTTCAACCATTGCAATTCCAGTTCTTCTTTCTACATTATACCGGATTTGTTTCAATTCTCCTACCTTATTTTTCTTAATGTTCCTTACGCTTTTCTTACCAGATTTTTCTCCCTGTCTGACCGTTCCTTACGCTAATCCATTTTGCCCTGGAAAGTCATTTTTATTTCCTATTTCATCGCAGGTAATCTTCCAGCCGTCATCACATTGTCCATATTTTCTATCCCCCCTATTCATATTTTTTATATCACAGATCATTAAAAGCTATAGCAATCCATCTGGAAATGTTTTATAATAGTTGGGAAAAATATGCTAATACGAATAGAGAAGGAGAATCAAATGAGACATTTGCTGAATCCACTGGATTTTTCCGTTGAGGAGATCGACCAGCTTCTGGATCTCGCTTCCGATATCGAAGCCAATCCAGCCAAATATGCACACGTCTGCGACGGAAAGAAAATCGCGACTCTGTTTTATGAGCCAAGCACCCGTACACGCTTAAGTTTTGAGGCTGCTATGCTGAACTTAGGGGGACGGGTTCTTGGCTTTGCTTCTGCCGATTCAAGCTCTGCTTCCAAGGGCGAGAGTGTGGCAGATACCATCCGCGTTATCTCCTGCTTCGCAGATATCTGCGCGATGCGCCACCCGAAGGAAGGTGCGCCGATGGTTGCTTCCCTGCACTCTTCCATCCCGGTTATCAATGCCGGCGACGGCGGTCACCAGCATCCGACGCAGACCTTGACCGATCTGATGACGATCCGTTCTTTAAAAGGACGCCTGAACAATTTAACAGTCGGTCTGTGCGGCGATTTGAAATTCGGACGCACGGTTCATTCCTTAATCAATGCGCTGTCCCGCTACACAGGCATCCGTTTCGTCCTCATTTCCCCGCCGGAACTGCGCGTCCCGGATTATATCATTGAGGATACACTGAATGCAAAGGGAATCGAGTACAAAGAGGTTGAAAACCTGGATGAGGCGATGCCGGAGCTTGATATTCTCTACATGACACGTGTCCAGAGAGAACGTTTCTTCAACGAGGAAGATTACATCCGTATGAAGGACTGCTACATTCTCGACAAAAAGAAGATGGAGCTTGCCCGTGATGATATGTTTGTGCTCCATCCGCTTCCGCGTGTCAATGAGATTTCCGTTGAGGTGGACAACGACCCGCGTGCCGCTTACTTCAAACAGGTCCAGTACGGCGTATACGTCCGTATGGCTCTGATCATGACTTTACTGGAGGTGGAAAAACCATGTTAAATATCAGCGGATTAAAAGAAGGTTTTGTTCTGGACCACATTCAGGCAGGACGCAGTATGGATATTTACTTTAAACTGGGGCTGGACAAGCTGGACTGCCAGGTGGCTATCATCAAAAATGCGCGCAGCAGCAAGATGGGACGCAAGGACATCATCAAGATCGACGGCAGCCTTGATCTGGTAAATGTTGATGTGCTCGGCTACATCGATCACCGTATCACGATCAACATCATCAAGGATGGAAAAATCGTAGAGAAAAAAGATGTCAAGATGCCGAAAAAAATCACAAATGTCATCCACTGCAAGAACCCGCGCTGCATTACCTCGATCGAGCAGGAGCTTCCGCATATCTTCTATCTCGCGGATGAGGAAAAAGAGGTATACCGCTGCCAGTACTGCGATGAGAAGTATTCGCTGTAGATTCTTCTGAATATATCAAATGAATATCAAAAAAGCCATGAACGACTTTTCTGTAGATTTACAGATCATAAGCGATTTCATGGCTTTTTATTATTTTCCAGATTATAGATTCCAAAAATGCCTACCCTTGAACATCTTAATTCCAGAACTCTGTCTTACCTTCCAGCCCGATACTCTCAGCCTTGAAGCACGGATTCTTGCCTTCCTTTTTCTGCGCCTGGTAATCATCCAGACATTTGAGCGCTGTATTTCCCAGAATCACGATAACCGGCAGGTTGATGATCGCCATGATACCCATGAGGACATCCGCGAGATCCCATACCAGACCGAACTGGAGCTGTGCGCCGATGAAGACAACTACCACCGCAAACAGGCGGAACACGTTCATTTCTTTGTTTTTCAGCGTACGGCGTGCGATGTAGTTGAGACATCCCTCACAGTAGAACAGGTTGCCGAGCAGTGTCGTAAATGCAAACAAAAGAAGTGCAAATGTAATGAAATACGGTCCAATCACGCCAAATACCGTTCCCAAAGATTCCTGTACGAACGGAGCGCCTTTCAGTTCTTCGGACGGAACGATACCGGTGCAGAGGCACATCATCGCTGTTGCCGTACAGATGAGGATTGTATCGATAAAGACGGAAAGCATCTGTACCAGTCCCTGCTTAACCGGATGGCTGACATTAGCTGCTGCCGCCGCGTTCGGTGCAGAACCAACACCCGCCTCGTTGGAATACAGACCTCTCTTGATTCCCTGCATCATGGCAGAACCTGCGAATCCGCCGAAGATCGCCTTGAAATCAAAGGCATTGGAGAAGATATTGACAAACACTTCCGGTAGTCTTCCGATGTTTAAGAACATGACCGCAACTGCCATCAGGATGTAGAAAACGCCCATAAACGGAACCAGCACACCGGTAATGCGGACAATCTGTTTTCCGCCGCCCATGATACAGATGCCGACCAGAATCGCCAGAATGGCGCCGCCGATCATCGGAACCAGGCTCTTGTCCCCCATCATAAACTGATGGTAAAAACCGTAATTCGACATACTGTCAATCAGGTTAAAGGACGCCAGCATATTGAAACCGCCAGCATAAGTAGCAATCAGGGCAATCGCGAAGATAACACCCAGCGCACGGTTCTTCAGCGCCGCCTCGATATAGTAAGACGGACCGCCATAGCTTCCGCCGGACGCGTCGCGCTTCTTATAAATCTGCGCCAGTGTGCTCTCGATAAATGCCGATGCGCCGCCCACAATCGCAATCAACCACATCCAGAACACCGCGCCGTAACCGCCAATCGCGATCGCATTGGCTACACCTACGATATTGCCTGTGCCTACACGGCTCGCCGTCGATACCATCAACGCCTGAAATGCGGATACGGAGTTGCTGTCCGTCTTCTCTCCGACTACCCGGATTGATTCCGGAAGCAGACGGAGCTGTACGAAACGGCTTCGGAGTGTGAAATACAGTCCGACCGCCAGCAGCATGATAATCAGCAGATAACTGTACATGACGTTGCTGATCACACCAACGAGTGATGCAAATCCTTCTAACATAAAGTTTCCCCCTTTTCATTTGTATGTAAATAGAAAAAAGAGCCGCTGCCGAATAAAGACGCCCTTTGGTATCTGCATTCGGCAACAGCCCCCTTAAATGATTTGAGCAAAACGGTAAGCCGGGTTATGTCGTTGAATGGTCATCTATCTAGTCCTGCTGTCGCCAGCAGGCTCAAGCGACCTACCCGAGAGCAGACGGGCCGCCTTGCGCTCTCTGTTCGGTCTTGCTTCGGATGGGGTTTACATGTGCCCCGGCTGTTACCAGCCGGGCGGTAGTCTCTTACACTGCCCTTCCACCCTTACCCGGTAAACCGGGCGGTACATTTCTGTTGCACTATCCTTGGAGTCGCCTCCACCAGACGTTATCTGGCATCCTGCCCTGTGAAGCCCGGACTTTCCTCACCTGCAGCCTTTCGGTTCTGCAGCCGCGACCATCTGTCTTACTCAAAACATTCTAACTTTACCATATTTTCAGGCATTTGTCCAGTCAATCATACTTTAAAACAGCTTCCACCGATAAATTCGCGCACAATCGAATTGTGCGGCACCTGTTCGCTGCTGACACCCAGAAAATAATCGAGAAATTTGAGCAACCGCTTCGCCTCGTTATACTCCGCTGAATCACGCGGAACACTATATAAGATCGGCTCCGCATACTGTTTGAGCACCGAAAGCTCATATAAAAACGCAGAGTTGAACATCGCATCTGCCTCTTCCTGATACGGGAAAATATTCCGCTCCTCGCCCCGGCGGACGGAATCCCACATCCGGATCGTGTCCTGTGCCGACGCACCGCGCGTTCTCGCATCACGGACCATCCGCCGGATCAGACGTCCGTCCGTCGTCGGAACTCGGTTGTGATCGTCGATATTTAACTGGGTCAGCGCACTGATATAGATCTTAAATTTCTTATCACGCGGCAGTGAATACGACAAATCATCATTCAGGCAGTGGATTCCCTCAATGACCAGAATATCCTCCGCCCCAAGCTGCAAGAAATCGCCCTTATATTCGCGCTCGCCCTTGACAAAGTTGTAAACCGGCAGTTCCACGCGTTTTCCCACCAGAAGTTCTTCCATATCTTCATTAAACTGTTTCACATCGATGCAGTTTAATGCCTCATAATCGTAATTTCCATTTTCATCCCGCGGGCTGTCCACACGGTTGACAAAATAATTGTCCACCGCGATCGGATGCGGTTTCATTCCCAGCGCGCCGAGCTGAATCGACAGACGGTGTGAAAAGGTCGTTTTTCCCGAAGAGGACGGTCCTGCAATCATGATCAGTTTGCGTCCGCTCTCATAAATCTGCTCCGCAATATCTCCGATCTTCTTTTCCTGCAGCGCCTCCTGCATCAGGATCAGGTCGTTCATGCGCCCCCGCGCGATCGTATCGTTGAGTGTTCCCACATCAAACACACCGAGCTTGTGACCGAGCTTTTCCGCCTCCTGCTGGACATCAAACAGTTTTTTCTGCGGATGGAACGGCTGAATCGCCTTCGGCTGCTTCTTGTTCGGCAGACGCAGGATAAATCCTTCCTCGTACATCTGTAAATCAAAATATTTGAGATACCGGGTGCTCATGACCATATATCCGTAGAAATAGTCGTCATAATCGCCGAGCCGGTAAACATTGACCCGCGACGCCCGCCGGTAATTGAACAAACGCGCCTTGTCATACATGCCCTGCTCCTGGAAATGATCCATCGCCTCATCCGTATTTTCACTCCGTTTCTGCAGCGGCAGATCCTGCTCAGACAGGCGCTTCATCTCCTCTTTCACACGGTCTAACAGCTCCTGGCTGAGTGTTACCCCGCCTTCCACCTCCACATACAGACCATTTTCAACAGAAAAGCAGACCGTGATATTTTTCACATTTTCCCTGCCTGCCACATCCTGAAAGGCTTTCATCATCAGAAAGACGGCACTTCTCTGATATGCCAGATAGCCAGCCGTATCTGCCGCTGTGATAAATTCCATCTGGCAGTCCTTCTGCAGTGTTTTATGCAGCTCCCGCAGCCGTCCATTTACCGAGACCAGAAGAATATCATTCTCGTAATTCTTCTGATATTCCTCCGCAATCTCCGCGTAGGCGGTTCCCTGCGGATATGTTTTTATCTCACTCCCAATCCGTACCTCCGGCATGTAATCCCCTCCCTAAACAATCTGGATTGGAAACGCCGGTTTCTCCCGCACAACCTTCACGGCATCACCCAGCTTCCTCATCAGATATTTCTCCATAAATTCTGTAAAAATGTGTTCAATTCCATAATGTCCGGCGTCAATGACCGCCATGCCCTGTGCAACCGCGTCGATTCCTTCATGGTGGCTGATATCTCCTGTGATATAAACCTGCGCCCCGGCTGCCAGTGCCTCTCCCATCGTGCTTCCTCCCGCGCCCGGGCAGACCGCCGCTTTCTGAATCACTGCCTCACCGTCCAGCTCACCGAAGACTGCCGCATACGGCAGGCCAAATGCCTCCTTGACCTGCTCGGCAGCTGCCCGCAGCGTCATCGGCTGTTCGAAGCGTCCAGTGCATCCGATTCCGTAGGAAGTGCCGTCTCCGGTCTCTCCCATTTTCTCTAAAACTTCACAATCCGTCAGTCCCAGCTTCTTTGCCGCCAGATCTGCCATGCAGCCCGGCGCTGCGTCGAAATTCGTGTGCATCGCATAGTAGGAAATATCATCCTGAATCATCCGCAGGACTCTTCTGCCGATGAAATTCTGATCGGACACCTGCTTGATTCCTTTGAAAATAAGCGGATGGTGCGTCAAAATCATATCCGCCCCCGCCTGCTCTGCCTGCTCAATCACAGAATCGGTGGCGTCCACCGCCAGAAAGATCGTCTTCACTTCCTTCCCGCTGCGCCCCGCTAAAAGCCCCGGATTGTCCCAGTCACATGCCATGCTGCGCGGCGAAAGTGTTTCCAGGATCTTGATAATCTCACTGCATTTCATGTCTCGTCTCCTCTATCAGCGCCAGATAGGCGGTCAGTTCGTTGATGCGCACTGCTCGGCGGCTGATCGCCGTCTCTCCCTCTTCACTGGCTTCTAAAGTTTCCTTCTTGTTCTGGGCATCATTTTCTGTCAGCCCTGCCAGCACCTGCCGCGTCATCTTCTCTTCTTTCTCCAGATACGCAAGCAGCACCGGATCTTTCTTCCGGATCAAATCGGCTCCAAAACGGTAATCCTGCTCTCTCCCCGGCCGCATCGTGCCTCGCGCTGCTTCTATCACTATGTAATATTTTCCCTCGTCCGTCAGCATCGCTTCCCGGAGAATCGAAAATCCCTGTTCTTCCAGAAAATGACGTACTTCGTCCTGCTCCGACTGCGGCGACAGAATCAGGCGTTCTTTTCCCTCGCTCCAATTCTCCCACACATGGCGTCCCTGTTCCAGAATCCGGCAGGTCAGTTTTCCACCCATTCCGGCGATCACAACTGTGTCTGCCTCGCCTGCCTTCAATTTTGCCAGTCCGTCTGACAGGCGCAGTTCAATTTTCCCGGAAAGCCCCACCTCTTCCACGTGTTCTTCCGCCCGCTCCAGCGGGCCTTTCCGCACATCCATCGCCAATGCCGACGGGCACACGCCCTTCTGCACCAGCCAGATCGGCACATAACCGTGATCGGTGCCGATATCTGCTACCCGGCTGCCCGGCTGTACAAAAGAAGCGATCCGTTCCAGACGCTTCGAGAGTTTTACTTCTGTCCGCATGATTTATTCTCCTGTGTTCTACTTTTTATTTCTTCTTTCCAGATCATTCATCCAGATAATCCTTCAATTTTTTGCTCCGGCTCGGATGGCGCAGCTTCCGCAGCGCTTTCGCCTCGATCTGGCGGATCCGCTCGCGGGTGACATTGAACTGCCGTCCTACCTCTTCGAGCGTGCGCGGTCTGCCGTCGTCCAGGCCAAAGCGCAGACGCAACACCTTCTGCTCCCGCTCGGTCAGCGTATCGAGCACTTCCATGAGCTGTTCATGCAGCAATGTATAGGTTGCCGCATCGACCGGAACCTGCACATGATCGTCCTGAATGAAATCGCCCAGATGACTGTCTTCCTCCTCGCCGATCGGTGTCTCCAAGGAAACCGGATCCTGTGAAATCTTCATGATCTCCCGCACACGCTCAACCGGCATCTCCATCTTTTCCGCGATCTCCTCCGGGGTAGGTTCCCGTCCAAGTTCCTGTAAAAGCTGTCTGGAAGTCCGGATCAGACGGTTGATCGTCTCCACCATGTGAACCGGAATCCGGATCGTCCGCGCCTGATCCGCGATCGCGCGCGTGATCGCCTGACGGATCCACCAGGTTGCATAGGTGCTGAACTTAAATCCTTTTGAATAATCATATTTTTCAACCGCCTTGATAAGACCCAGATTTCCTTCCTGAATCAGGTCAAGGAACTGCATACCTCTGCCGACATAGCGCTTCGCAATGCTGACAACCAGGCGCAGATTCGCCTCCGCCAGACGTTTTCTGGCATTTTCATCTCCCAGCTCCATCCGCTTCGCCAGTTCAATCTCCTCTTCCGGGGAAAGCAGCGGCACTTTTCCGATCTCTTTCAGATACATCCGGACTGGATCATCGAGGCTGACGCCATCCGGGATGCTGAGATCCAGGTTGTCCACGTCGATCGGCTCCTCCTCCTCGCCGTCTTCAAAAAGTTCTGGCTCCATGTCCTCATCGTCATCCATCCGGAGAACGTCTACATGATGATTTTCCAGAAAATCATAGATCTGATCGAGCTGTTCCGGGCTCAGTATCTCACCATGGAAATAATTCAATATTTCTTTATTGTCCAGTACATTTTTCTTTGTTTTTGCCAATTCCAGAAGCTGTGTGAGTTTTTCTTCAAATGTAACTTTTTTCTCTTCCATAGTTCGTCCTTCCTTCCATCCTCAGAACCTGCCCGACCATTTCCAATTTTGTTACTGAACACGCATACGTGTCCAGTAACGGAATTTGCCGTGGCTTCGCATTTCAATACGGCAAATTCCTGCTGCCACCACGTTTTCTTACGGCACTTTCGGTTCCAAAAGTGCCTACCCGTGTACAGTAACCCAATTTTCCCAATCCGCAATCACTCCAACGTAATTACGAGCGAAGACAATCCCGCCTGTTCCCGTATGAGCCGCTGCAGCTCATTCAAATCCGACGCCCGCCGGATCTGATCGTCGAGGCTGTTCTTCTTGATCCGGCGCACCGTCTCCGCAAATGCCTTTTTCTGCTCCTCATTGTTTAAGGATTCTTCCAGACTTGCATTGAAAAGCGCCGCGACTTCTTTATAATTGCCCTCGTCGTCGATAAAACGGTTCAAAATCGCCGCTGGATTGACATTTCCAGCTTCCAGACCCTCAAATACAGCTTTTGCCGCTTCTTTATAAAGTGGTTTTACAAAATCCTCCGGTCCGATGATGTCCTTGATCCGGGCATACAGCGATGGTTCTTCAATCAGCCATGTAAGAAGCAGGCGTTCTGAACGGCGGATGCCCTCGTCCTTCTCCTTCTTCCTGCCCATCGGTCTCACCGCCGGTCCCGCATTTCCCGGAAACTCTGCATTTCCAGCACCGCGGTTTTCCGCCACTGTCCCGGCACTGCCGACGCTTCCGCCCACCTCCCCGACACCATACCGGCTTCCGAGCTGGTTGACCAGCCGCCGCAGATCTTCATAATTGATAAAGTATTCCCGCGAAACCGCCTGTATATAATTATCCCGCTCCAGCGCCTCGCCAAATTCAAGCAGCTTGCGCGCCGTCTGATTGTAAAATGCCGTCTTCTGCTCCGGATCTTCCATATCAAAGCCTGCTTTCAGCACATCGATCTCATAGAGAAAGCTGTTTCTAGCCGTCTCGATCCGCTTTTCAAACTCCTCTGCTCCCAGGTTTTTCATAAATTCATCTGGATCCTTATACGGACGCATATTCAATACCTTGGTTGAAATTCCTGCCCGCTTGAGGATCGGAATCGCCCGCAGCGCCGCTTTGACGCCCGCACCATCGCTGTCGTAGGTCAGAATGACCTGATCCGTATACCGCTTCAGAAGCGCCGCATGCTGCTCGGTCAGCGCCGTTCCCAGCGATGCGACCGCGTTCGTATAACCCGCCTGGTGCATGGAAATCACATCCATGTAGCCCTCGCAGAGCATCATATATTTCTTTCTCGAAGTACGCGCGTAATTAAGTCCGTATAGATTCCGGCTTTTGTCAAACAGCATCGTCTCCGGTGAGTTTAAGTATTTCGGTTCCCCGTCCCCGAGGACACGTCCGCCAAACCCGATCACCCGGCTGTTGACATCCATGATCGGAAACATGACACGGTTCCAGAACTTGTCCCTGGCGCCGCGCTCCTCGATCGTCACCAGCCCCGTATCCTTTAAAAGCTCGTCCTCATAGCCCTTGCTTTTCAGATACCGGTACAGATCGTCGCTGATTTTATTGGAAAATCCCAGTCCGAACCGCCGGATCGTCTCATCCGTCAGCTTCCGCTTTACCAGATAATCATATCCTATCTTTCCCTGCGGCTGCTTGAGCTGGTAATAAAAATAATTGGCTGCCAGCTTATTGATCTCCAGAAGCGCCGCCTTGCGGTCCGCCTTCGCCTTTGCCTCTTTAGAATATTCCATCTTCGGCAGTTTCACGCCTGAACGGTCCGCCAGCATCTCAACCGCCTCGCGGAATGAATAATTTTCATATTCCATCACAAACGTAATCACATTGCCGCTGACACCGCAGCCAAAGCAGTGGTACATCTGTTTGGACGGCGACACCGAAAAGGATGGCGATTTCTCATGATGAAACGGGCAGAGTCCAAACAGGTTGCTTCCCTTCTTCTGCAGCTTCACGTATCCGGAAATCACATCCACAATGTCGCTACGCATTCTGACTTCCTCGATTACCTCTTCCGGATAATACATTTCTTCCTCCTTATACGCTCCAGGCTTTCGGAATAAACAATTCCTTAAACCGGTCAATCGCGTAAATATCTGTCATACCCGCGATATAATCGCATACCGCGCGCTCTTTCGTCTCATTTCTCATCTCCATAATCCGGTGGGATTCTTCCGGAAGTTCCTCCGGATGCGCCATATAATATCCATACAGCATCTCGATCATCTGCTGTGCGCGCCCTTCCTCCGCTTTCGCAATCCCGTCATGGTAAACATGGTCAAACATCCAGCGGCGCAGCCCGTGCATCGCCTCCTCGCGTTCCGGTGACATCGCCACCTCCGGCTTGTCCTGGCTGTGCTCGATGATGTCGTGGATCATGATATTCAGCCGCTCATGCACACTGTTTCCCAGAATGTCCGTGTACTCCCGCGGCAAATCCTCTTCCTTCATGATCTTTCCCCGGATCGCATCATCTATATCATGGTTTATGTAGGCAATTTTATCTGAAAGCCGCACAACATTCCCTTCCAGCGTCGCCGGATGACCGCTCGTCCGGTGGTTCAGGATCCCATTGCGAACCTCCCAGGTCAGGTTCAGCCCCTGCCCCTTCTGCTCCAGCACCTCCACAATGCGGACACTCTGCTGATAATGCGCGAACCCCTCGCTGCAGAGCCGGTTGAGCACCGCCTCCCCCGAATGACCAAACGGCGTATGTCCCAGATCGTGCCCCAGCGCGATCGCCTCCGCCAGAGACTCATTCAGCCGCAGCGCTTTCGCGATCGTGCGCGCTATCTGCGATACTTCCAGCGTGTGCGTCAGGCGCGTCCGGTAATGGTCGCCCTCCGGCGCCAGAAAAACCTGCGTTTTCTGTTTTAGACGCCGGAACGATTTGCTGTGCAGAATACGGTCGCGATCGCGCTGATACTCTGGCCGGATGTCGCAGAGCGGTTCTTTCCGCTCCCGTCCCCGTGTATTCGCACTCAGCGACGCATACGGACTCAGGGTTTCCTGTTCCCATTTTTCGATCGTTTCTCTGATATTCATCCAGATCCCACCTTTATTCAGAATAATTTACGGAATAAATTCGAAAGTTCGCCCATTATCTTATAATAATATCATATTTTTGTAATTTGGGACAGAGGTTTTCCATGGATTTTTGATCTTTTTCTATTTTCTTTTTTTATTTTATGTGGAAAGAAGGGGAATTATGACTACTTATTTCCATCTATTGAACAAAGGGGCTTAGAATGAAAAAGAGAAGACATCTGTTCTTTTGAATACAGACATCCTCTCTTTACTATCATACATACAAAACGTAACGGCTGTCCCTGATGGACCTCATCTACATTTTATTTTCACTTATTATTTTTACTTATCCGCTTTTTCAAGCAGTTTCTTGATACCCTGAATTGCTACTAATACACCCAGGATTAACAGCAGCACTGCAAATACAAGCTGCAGTGTATTTCCCAGATCCAGACCGGTCGTCATAAATGCGTTTGTGAGCTTTATGATGGTCATGCTCAGTGCAGTAAAGGTAACTGCCATCATGAACAGCATCGGCACCCAGAGCATCCAGCCCTGACGCTTGGTTTTCTTTAAGAATACTGCACAAGCTACAAGAGCAAGTACCGATAACAGCTGGTTTGCAGAACCGAATAACGGCCAGATCTCTGCATAGCCGACCTTGGTAAGCAGGTATGCGAGTACCAGTGTGATGATGGTTGCAAAATATTTATTGGTTACTACTTTTACAAACGGGCTCATATTTTCCTCGTCTGTGTCCGAATCCATGAAAAATTCCTGGAACGACAGACGTCCTACCCGGGCAACCGAATCCAGGGAAGTCAGTGCAAATGCAGATACCGCCAGGTTGATTAATGTAAATACAAGCGAATGCGGCAAACCAACTACGGAAAGAAAGTTTGCGATCGCGCCTGCAAAAATCTGCGGCTGGGTGGTAAGTCCCTGTGCTGCTGCCTCGCCATCTGCAAAGGAAGCAACTGCAATCAGTGCGATGATAGCAAGCATACTCTCCATCAGCATTGCGCCAAACGAAACCGGAAGCATGTTCTTTTCATTTTTGATCTGTTTAGATGCAGTACCGGAAGATACCAGAGAATGGAAACCGGAAACTGCGCCACAGGCAATCGTTACAAATAAAATCGGGAACATATACTGTCCATTTACATTAAAGCTTGTAAACGGTTTCAAATTACATGCCGGATTGGCCACAAATACACCGATAACTGCACCGACGATCATAAAGATCAGCAGATAGCTGTTCAGATAATCACGCGGCTGAAGCAGCGCCCATACCGGAGCGACACTGGCAATCAGAATGTACACAAAGATAATAATATGCCAGGTTCCAAGATCGACATAGACCGGGAAATTCAGTCCCAGCGCGATCGCTGCCACCAGTAATAAGATAGCGACGGCTGTGTTGATCCATTTGTTGAATTTGGTATATTTGAGGAAATATCCAAGTGCAACTGCCTCGATGATAAATAACATAGAAGTAGTTGCAACGGCTCCATTTGCCGCTATCTTTGTGACAGCACCTGCCTCATCGACCGTAAATCCCTTAAATGTTCCCGCTACAACGTCTGCAAACGCTGCGACAACCAGAATACAGAACAGCCAGCAGAATAAAAGAAATAATTTCTTTCCTAATTTTCCAATGTACTCTTCGATGATGTATCCGATTGTACGACCCTTATTTTTGACAGACGCATACATGGATGCAAAATCCTGAACGGCGCCGAAAAATACGCCGCCGATTAAAATCCAAAGCAGGACCGGAAGCCAGCCAAAAATTGCCGCCTGGATCGGACCATTGATCGGACCCGCACCGGCGATCGACGCGAACTGATGACCAAACACAACGTTTGTATCAGCCGGTACATAATCGACACCGTCCTCCATCTCATATGCCGGAGTTTTGGCATTTGGATCGATGCCCCACTTATTCTGGAGATAACGCCCGTACAGGAGGTATGCTCCTCCCAGAACAACGATGGCGATTATCATCATCATTACTCCACTCATAGTTAAACCTCTTTCCTTTGTTTATTTATAAAAAACGCCTCTGCTATCCAGTCGGATAACAAAGGCGGATTTTCTATCCAAACAGTTTTCCTGCTCCATCCAGTAACTCTCTGTATTCCCGTTCTTTTATTGCCATACTCATTGCATTTTATACCATATAAATTATACTCTTTTGAGCAGAAAATTCAATTAACACTTTAAATATAATTTACAATTTCATTTATTGTTTTTTGTGCACCTTGCACTTCCTATTGTTTTTACAACGGGAAACTTCGCTCCAGACACAATGCCCCATACCCCACCCGCTCATTCGGATATACCGTCTCCCCCGGAAGACTCCGCGCCCCGCGGATGAGATATGCTTTCAGCTTCTCCCCATACAGATAGGGATCGTTCCCATTTACAATCCCCCATTGCATCATCAGAGCCGCCGCTCCGGTCACAAATGGAGCGGAAAAGGAAGTTCCTGTCACCGCCTCATATCCGCCGCCTGCGCGGGCGGTTATGATATTTACACCCGGTGCCGCCAGCTCTGGTTTGATCGGATGCCCCAATCTTGCAAATCCACGACCGGAAAAATCTGCATACGCCTGCGTGGCGTCATCGTACGCCCCCACCGAGATCGCCCGGCTGGCGGTCGATGGGATTGTCAGCGTCGTGTCCGGCGATGCCGTCAAAAAACGTGTTTCCCTGTTCAGTGCCATGCCCGCTGGCAGCCACAGATCATACTGACCATCCCGTATTTCTTCTGGAATCAGACGGATTTTCCAGAGCCCGTCCTGAATATAGGCTCCTTTTGGAATCAAATCCAGATAAATCTCCTGCGCCTGACTGTATGGACTCGGCATCCCATAATATAGAAGAATCTCTTCCGTCTCATAGGAAAGCCGCTGTGCTCCCAATGATTCCCGGATCACCCCGGTGCTGCTGCCGCCCGGGCTGAAAATTTCTACTGAAAACCGGTCCTGATACAATTTCCATAGCTGCACACCGAAGCCCGTCTGATATTCCCCCACTGCAAGCTCTATCTCCACCGGACGTCCCATCTGCAGAAATCCCGCCCGGTGTCCCATGCTGTATCCTTCATTTCCGGTTCCCACGATGATGGAAGTCCGCCCCCGCTCTGCCATCGAATTTAGATACGTCTCCAGCAGGCTGGTTCCGTCATGAGAACCGTAGGTATTTCCAAAGCTCAGATTCACCGCCACCGGCATCCGCCATTCCTGTGCGATTCCCACCACATAGTCCAACGCCCGCATCAGCTCTGTTGTCCTGGGAAATGAATCCACAAGCGGCGTTCCAAGCTTCACGACCAGAAGTTCACTCTCCCAGGCTACTCCCCGGTAGTGTCCGCCGCCCTCCCAGCCATTTCCGGCTGCAATCGCCGCAACTGCCGTCCCGTGCCCGCTCACATCCCGCGACTGGACGATCTCGTAAGCGCGTTCCCGGCTGCCCGCCTCCAATGCCCGGTTGAGCTCCTCCCGCGTATAAATCCGGTTCTGCTCCTGATCCCAGAGTGCGGCGATGCGCGTCGTTCCATCTGCGTTTCGAAAGTCCGGATGGAAATAATCGATTCCGGAGTCGATGATGGCAGTCAATGTGCCGCGACCACTTAAATCAGCATCTCTGCCATACACATTTTGAGAGACTTGATTTCCACTCTGCACCGGCGCAATACAGGCATCCCGAATCGCCCGGTTCACCTCAAAATAAAGACGCTTCGGCTTTTCTATATACTCAACCTGTGATAATCCTGCCAGATCATCCACCTGCGATTCAGGGAGCCGCACAATCGCGTAGCCGCCGGAAAGTGGATAAATCTCCGCCTGCGGCAGCTGTTCCTGCAACTTTTCCACAGTTCCATTATATTGAATGATTAATTCCCAGCGTTTCGTATTCTGGTCGTATCCCATCTGAAGTGCCGGGGACTTTTCCCGTTCCGCTTCTGTCGCATCCAAAGATAAGTTTAAAAGATTTTCTTTTTTCTGGCTCTTGCCATTCACTAATTCACTCATTTTACAGTTTATGCTTATATGGCAAATTCCAGCATCATATTCTATCTATTTTTTTAACAAAACAAAACCCGGTACATCTCTGTACCGGGCTATCGATCATGCAGAAGAAGGGACTTGAACCCTCATGATGTTGCCATCACACGGACCTGAACCGTGCGCGTCTGCCAATTCCGCCACTTCTGCTCACTGCGGGAGATGGGACTTGAACCCACACGAGCATACACCCACAAGATCCTTAGTCTTGCCTGTCTGCCAATTCCAGCACTCCCGCTTACTTTTTTTCAATTTTCTCTGTCCGATGATTTTCTCACCGACAAAGAGTAGTATAGCACAATTTCATTTAAATTGCAAGCCTGTTTTCCGCAAATTTATACCTGAATTTATTGAATCAGAGTATAGCAAAAACCCGGCACATCTCTGTACCGGGCTATCAGTCATGCAGAAGAAGGGACTTGAACCCTCATGATGTTGCCATCACACGGACCTGAACCGTGCGCGTCTGCCAATTCCGCCACTTCTGCTCACTGCGGGAGATGGGACTTGAACCCACACGAGCATACACCCACAAGATCCTTAGTCTTGCCTGTCTGCCAATTCCAGCACTCCCGCTTACTGCTTTTTATTTTTGCCTGTCGAGTGAGTCACTCACTGACGAAGCTTAGTATAGCACAGGCGCTCCGCGAATGCAAGCATTTTTTTGTTTTTTTTATTTTTTTTTATTTGTTCTAATTATTCCTATATTTTTATAGTTTCTTTCTACTGCAAAATCATGTATTTCAGCCCTATCCTACCACTCCGCAGCTCCATTAAAAAATCCTTTCTTACTTCTTAAACAGGAAAATAGACAACCATTACACATTTCTGGTTACTGTTCACGCACACGTGCCCAGTAACGGAATTTGCCGTGGCTTCGCATTTAAATACGGCAAATTCCTGCTGCCACCACGTTTTCTTACGGCACTTTCGGTTCCAAAAGTGCCTACCTGTGAACAGTAACCATTTCTGCATTCCTATAGCCACAAAATGTCTCCTTTGAGATTGAAAAAGCGCTGTCTTTCTGCTATAATACATAGTTGCATTGATTTCTTTCATTAAAATTAAGAAACATTACAAAAAGGGCGTAAAAAGGCGCAATAAGAAACCGAAAGAAAGGCGGAAATCCTGATAAGCAAAGGGTTTTCGGATAGGTAAATCATAAAATGAAATTAGGAATTGTAGGTCTGCCAAACGTAGGCAAAAGTACACTGTTTAATTCTCTGACCAAGGCTGGCGCTGAGTCTGCCAATTACCCGTTCTGTACCATCGATCCGAACGTCGGTGTCGTACCGGTTCCTGATCCGCGTCTGGGTCAGTTAGCAGCTCTTTATAATTCTGCCAAAATCACTCCGGCTGTGATCGAGTTCGTTGATATCGCTGGTCTGGTAAAGGGCGCTTCCAAGGGCGAAGGTCTTGGAAACCAGTTCCTTGCCAATATCCGTGAGGTAGACGCGATCGTACACGTTGTCCGTTGCTTTGAGGATCCAAATGTTATCCATGTAGACGGCAGCGTCAATCCGCTCCGCGATATCGAAACCATCAACCTGGAGCTCATCTTCTCCGATATGGAAGTTCTGGAACGCCGTATTGCCAAGACAACCAAGAGCGCCATGGGAAATAAATCCCTTGCAAAAGAGCTGGAAACTCTGAAAAAACTGTATGCGCACCTTGAAAACGGCAATCTGGCTAAGAGCTTTGAGCCGGAGGACGAGGATGAACTCACGTTCATCAATACGCTGGATCTCTTAACCTGGAAACCGGTTATCTTCGCTGCCAACGTATCTGAGGATGATCTGGCAGATGACGGTGCTTCCAATGAATATGTAAAACAGGTTCGCGAATTTGCAGCTGAGAACGACAGCGAGGTATTTGTTATCTGTGCACAGATTGAACAGGAAATCGCAGAACTGGACGAGGACGAGAAAAAGATGTTCCTCGAAGATCTCGGTCTGACCGAATCCGGTCTTGAAAAACTGATCGCAGCCAGCTACCGTCTGCTTGGTCTCATCAGTTATCTGACTGCCGGAGAAACCGAGACACGCGCATGGACCATCAAGGTCGGCACCAAAGCTCCGCAGGCAGCTGGAAAGATCCACTCTGATTTTGAGCGCGGTTTCATCAAAGCCGAGGTAGTCAACTATCAGGATCTCTTAGACTGCGGTTCCTACAATGCAGCCAGAGAAAAAGGGTTGGTACGCATGGAGGGCAAGGACTACGTGGTAAAGGATGGCGATGTTGTGCTGTTCCGTTTTAATGTTTAATACCCCTTCCATATAATTTAAAAACATTTTCCCCGAAATTCGCTCATACACTGTATTAAACGAATTCCGGGGATTTTTTATGAGCTCAAAAACAAAAATTGTCGTACTCCGCATGAAAGAGATTATTTATACTGCTATCTTTATCGGACTGGGGCTTCTTCTCATCGCCCTTCTTCTCATCATGTTCCGACCGGGCAGGAAGACGCAGAGCGCCTCCGCTCCCGCTGCGGCCGGCATTTCCTATCTGCCTGGTATGTACAGTTCTACCCTGACACTCGGCAGCCAGGCAGTCAACGTCGAAGTCACGGTTGATTCCACCCAGATCACCTCTGTTACCTGCCGTCCTTTAAGCGATTCCATCGAAACTATGTACCCACTGCTCTCCTCTTCCGCTTCGCATCTCTCGGAGCAGATCGTGAGCACGCAATCGCTTGAAAATCTCTCCTTTGAAAGTGGCAGCCAGTATACCTCGCAGGCATTATTAAATGTGATACATACTGCATTAGCAAAAGCAATCCTTTAAATTTCGTATAGCATAACATCAAAAATTTCAGAGAACACCTTCATCGGATGCTTTAGAAAAGCGCCTTATCTTTTAACCAAAAAAATCCGGCTGAACCATCTTTTCAAACGGTTCAACCGGACTTTTTATTTCCGTATTCTTTTACGTTATTTACTGAATAACCTTAACCGGGCACTTTGCTGCACAAGCTCCGCAGTTTACGCACTTCTCATAATCGATAACAGCTACGTTGTTATCCATATGAATTGCGTCAAACTTACACTGCTTGGTACACAGCGTACAGCCGATACAGCCAACCTGGCAGGCTGCCTTGACAGCCGGTCCACGATCGTGGGAGCTGCACTGTACCAGATGTTTTGCCTTGTACGGTACCAGGTCGATCAGGTGTTTCGGGCAGGCTGCCACGCAGGCACCACACGCTACACACTTCTCTTTGTCTACAACCGCTACGCCGTCTACCACGTGGATTGCATCAAATTTACATGCCTTCACACAGGTACCGAAACCGGTACAGCCGTAAGAACATGCCTTTGCACCGCCACCCGGTACAACGGATGCCTTCGCACAGTCCTCGATACCATGGTATTCGTACTGTACTTTTGTCTTGTCGCAGGTACCTTTACATTTAACGAAAGCTACCTTCTTCTCAGAGGAACCAGCCTCTACACCCATGATAGCAGCGATCTTCTCGCCAACCGGAGCACCGCCAACCGGGCAGGCATTGACCGGAGCTTTGCCCTCTGCGATGGCCTTTGCAAGACCATCACAGCCCGGGTAACCACAGCCACCGCAGTTGTTGCCTGGCAGCTCTTCACGAACAGCTGCCTCTTTTTCATCTACTTCAACTTTAAATTTCGCGCCGAACAGACCCAGACCGACACCGACGATGATGCCGACTGCCGCGATCACGACAGCAGCGATAATGATTGAATTCATATCCATTTTCGTCTCCTCCTTCTACAGTAATCCGGAAAATCCGAGAAATGCAATCGCCATCAGACCAGCCGTTACAAGTACGATAGGAGATCCCTGGAAGTTATACGGGATATCATTTCCCTCAATGTGCTCACGGATACCTGCCAGAAGCACGATGGAGATGGTATAACCAACGGCTGTACCAACACCATTTACCACGCTCTGTAAAAATCCATATCCGTTCTGGACGTTTGTCAGGGCAACACCAAGAACGGCACAGTTTGTTGTAATCAGCGGAAGGAATACACCCAGCGCGTTATACAGGGAAACCATGCACTTCTTTAAGAACATCTCAACGATCTGAACCAGTGCTGCGATAACGAGAATGAAAACGATGGTTTTCAGGTAATCGATACCAAGCGGTGCCAGAACGAACTGATAAATCAGGTTTGCAACGATGGATGCGATGGTAATAACGAAGATAACCGCACCACCCATACCAGCTGCTGTTTCAACTTTTTTGGATACGCCGACGAAGGAGCAGATACCGAGGAACTGGCTCAGTACGACGTTGCTGACCAGCGCCGAGCTTATCGCAATAATAAGTAATTCTTTCATCACTTCTCCTCCTGTTCCTTCTTAACTTCTGCATCATGACCAGCACAGCTTAAGCAGTCGCCGCTGCAGCAGCCACCCTTCTTCTTCTCTTTTACGGAACCGTTTGTTGCACACGGCATCTTCAGACGATTCTGAAGAGCAGTCAGGCAAGCCAGTACGAAGAATGCACCCGGCGCCAGGATGAAGATTGAGATCGGCTGATAGGAAGCCGGCATAATCTGGATACCAAAGATAGTACCTGCACCCAGAAGCTCACGGAAGGAACCGATGAGTGCCAGAGCAACTGTAAATCCAAGTCCCATACCGATACCGTCAAATGCAGACAGGATCGGGCCGTTCTTCATAGCATATGCCTCGGCACGGCCAAGGATGATACAGTTAACTACGATCAGCGGAATGTAAAGTCCCAGGGAAGCATATAAGCTTGGAACGAAACCTTCCATCAACATATCTACGATGGTTACGAAGGATGCTACGACTACGATCTCTGCCGGCAGACGCACGCCGTCCGGAATGATCTTACGAAGCAATGCAATCAGAAAGTTCGCCGCAATCAGTACGGCGGTTGTCGAAAGTCCCATGCCGACACCGTTGATGGCGGAAGTGGTTACCGCCAGGGTCGGACACAGACCCAGCATCTGAACGAAAATCGGGTTTTCTTTCCAGATACCGTTATATAAGCGCTCTACATATTTATTCATAATCTTTCCACCTCCTACTGTGCCAGGCAGTTAGCCACGAAATAGATAGCTGCATCTGTCGCGTTGGTGACTGCCTTGGAAGTGATCGTTGCACCACTGATGGCTTCAATCTGATTATCTGCAGACGCGCCTGTCTTTGTAACTTCCAGGTTCTCAGCTTTCTTGCCGATAAACTGATCCTTGAAATCCGGTTCTTTGGCTCTCATACCAAGACCTGGCGTATCGCTGATGCTTAAGAAACCGATACCGGTCAGCTCGCCCTCGTTGGTGATACCAACTGCGATCTGCACGTTGCCGCCGTAGCTCTCTGCGGAGGTAGAGGTAATCAGGTAACCGATCTGGTTGCCGCTTGCATCCAGCGCTTCTTTTGCATCATTGATGGTAACTTTTCCAAATCCCCACTCAGAGATGCTGTCCGCTGCAGCAGTTACTGCGTCAGCCAGCTCCTGCGGTTCATCAAAGCTTGCCGCATCCGGGTAAACTTCCTGATAAGTTTTAGTAGCTGCTGCCTCCTGTGCCTGTGCAATCGGATCCAGCGTAATATCATGTACTGTTCCCAGACAGATACCAGCTACCAGAGTAATAACGAAAAGGATGATTGTATTTTTGATAATCTGGTTCATTATTTCTTCTGACCTCCTTTTCCAAATGCTGTCGGAAGCGTATAGCGCTCAATCAGCGGTACCAGCAGGTTGCTGAAGATGATCGCATAGGAAACGCCCTCCGGAGAAGCACCCCAGAGACGGAAGATTCCGGTTACGATTCCGAGGATCAGTCCGTATACGATCTGTCCCTTCGGAGTCAGAGGACTCGTTACATAATCGGTTGCCATAAAGAATGCACCGAAGATAAGACCACCTGCACAGATCTCACTGAGAGAATAGGTCAGGTTGAATCCGCCAAACAGGAATGTAAATACAAATACGGTTCCAATATAAATCAGCGGGATAACCGGGCTGATAACTTTGCGAACTACCATGTAAATCGCACCAATCAGCAGGGCAATTACAGATACCTCACCGATAGTTCCCGGGATACGTCCGATTACCAGGGATGCCAGATCCACTGTCTCACCGGCTCTTAACTGTGCCAGCGGAGTTGCACCTGTCAGACTGTCAAATCCAAGCTTTGCGGATGAGAAGTTATTCATAAACAGAGCGAAGGAAGTCAGAAGGAAACATCTGGCTGCCAGTGCCGGGTTCATGAAGTTCTGTCCCAGACCACCGTAAAGCTGTTTTACAACGATGATTGCAAAGAATGCACCAAGAACCGGGATCCAAACCGGGATTTCCGGCGGCATATTCAGTGCAAGAATCATGCCGGTAACAACTGCACTGCCGTCCGAAATCGTAATCGGCTTGTGCATTAATTTCTCATAAAGATACTCGGCTGCCACACTGGCGATCACGGTAGCGATCAGAACCAGAAGTGCATTCATGCCGAACTGCCATACACCATAAACACTGGCAGGAATCATGGCGATCACAACGTCAAACATCAGGCGCTGTGTCGTAACTCCGTCACGAACGTGAGGTGATGACGATACTTTTAATAATTTTTCCATTTCTTCCCACCTCCTACTTTCTGCGGCTGGCTGCTACTGCCTTACGCATCTCTTTGAATGCCTGGGTCAGCGGCCGTCTTGCCGGACAAGCATATGCACAGCATCCGCACTCAACGCATTCCATGCCGTTTAAGCTCTGGAATTTCTCAAGATCGTGAGCCGTAGATGCTTTCATCATCAGCGGAGGTACAAGGTGCTCCGGACAAACGCCTACACAGCGTCCGCAACGGATACATGCTGACGGCTCCATCGCTGCTACCTGGTCCTTGGTAAAGGTGGTCAGAGCAGATGAAGTCTTCGCTACCGGGAAGTCAAGGCTGAAAAGAGCCTGTCCCATCATAGGACCACCAGAAATCATCTTCTCCGGTTCCTGTTTAAAGCCGCCTGCTGCCTCTACCAGTCTCTGATAGTTGGTACCAAGACGTACCTCAAAGTTCTGCGGCTCTGCAATGGCATCACCGGTTACCGTAATGATCTTGCGGATCAGCGGAGTTGTCTTGCATACTGCATTATAAATAGAAGCAACGGTATCAATATTGTCTACGATACAGCCTGCATCTGCCGGCAGCATGGAAGAATTGATCTCACGTCCTGTCACTGCATAGATAAGTGTACGCTCACCACCCTGCGGGTACTTGGTAAGCAGCGGACATACTTCAATTCTCGGCTCGTCCTTTACCATCTCCGTCAGCTTCTTGATAGCCTCCGGCTTGTTGTTCTCGATACCGATAACACCCTTCGCATTGTCAAACAGCTGAAGCATAACCTTCAGGCCGCCGATAATCTGCTCCGGACGCTCCATCATGGTACGATAGTCACTGGTTAAGTACGGCTCGCACTCTGCACCGTTGACGATAACGTAATCAATTGCGTTCTCATCTTTCGGAGTAAGCTTTACATGTGTCGGGAAACCAGCGCCGCCCAGGCCGACGATACCGGCATCCTTAACGATCTGACGAATCTCCTCTTTGGACAGCTTCGATGCATCTCTGTCTGTACCAAATCCCTCGATCGCCTCTTCTTCACCGTCATTCTCCACCAGGATTGACTGAACCATTGCACCATTGGCAACCAGCTTGGACTCGATCCCCTTTACTGTACCGGAAACAGAACTGAGTACGTTTGCGGAAATAAATCCGCCTGCCTCTGCAATGATCTGGCCTTTCAGCACGTGATCGCCCTTCGCTACCAGTGGTTTCGCAGGTGCGCCAATGTGCTGGGACAGCGGATAAACCATAACCTCGCCCTGTAACGGTTCGAGATACTTGATCGGCTTATCCTCAGACAGTTCTTTTCCCTCAAATGGATGAATGCCGCCTATAAATGTAGCCAAACCCATCAATTAAACCCTCTTTCTCTTACTAAATTTTCCCTCATCCTCCACCCATTCACCTCCTGACAGATGCCTTTTCTGCCGAAATTGTGAAAATATTGTCGGGCGTAGGAGCTAGAATCTACCGCGTCTAGTATAACACAGGAAAAAAAAATTCACAATTGGAAAATGAATCTTCTGCCTCCTTCACTCTGTATAAAAATTAATACAAATGGTTATAATATAGCTTTTGTTTATACAGAATTAACAAAACTGTGTAAAAATCCCGTAAAACTTTCTCTTAAATACTATATCAATAGCCTTTTTTCTCATTACCTAAAGAGCTGCACAGTCTACTGGAAAAACTTACTCCAATACCCCTGCACAAAAATAAACAGCACAATCAGCGGAATGACATACGTCACATACACCCGCACCTGGCGCGGGAACTTCACGCCTTTTCCCTCATTTGCCTCCTTGAGGAAATTCTCAAATCCCCATCCATACCGGCTGGTACAGAACATCAGGTAAACGAGGCTTCCGAGTGGAAGCAGGTTGTTGCTGACGATGAAATCCTCGAGATCCAGCACGTTGCTGCCCTCTCCGAACGGCATGAAACCACTCCAGAGATTGAAACCCAGCACGCACGGAAGCGACAGGACCGCAATCACCATCAGATTGACGCAGACTGCCTTTTTGATCGAACAGCCAGTCAGATCCGTTGCAAAGGATACGATATTCTGGAATACCGCTGTGACCGTTGATGCCGCCGCAAAGGTCATAAAGATAAAGAACAGCGTGCCCCAGAAACGTCCACCTGCCATGTGGTTAAATACATTCGGCAGCGTGATGAAGATCAGGCTTGGTCCCTGTCCTGCCTCGATGCCGTAAGCCGCACATGCCGGGAAAATGATAAGTCCTGCCATAAACGCTACCAGCGTGTCAAGGACCAGTACATTGATTGCCTCGCCGGTCAGGCTGCGCTCTTTATCGATATAACTTCCAAAAATCGCCATCGCACCGATACCGATACTCAACGTGAAGAACGACTGTCCCAGCGCTGCAAATACGACCTTGCCAACACCAACCTCCTGAATCTTGCCAAAATCCGGCTTTAAGTAAAATTCAAGTCCCGGACGTCCGCCTTCCATCCGCACCGAATTGATTGCCAGCACAACCATCAGGAATAACAGGCAGACCATCATCATCTTTGTGATCTTCTCAACGCCGTTCTGGAGTCCCATCGCACAGATAGAAAAACAGAATACGACACAGAGCAGCATAAATACCGTCATCAGTCCCGGATTTGCCAGTACAGAGCCAAATTCCCCTGCTACACCGTCCGCATCCAGACCCACGAAATCGCCTTTCGCCATCTTGAACACATACAGCAGAAGCCATCCGGCTACCGTCGTATAAAACATCATCAAGACATAGTTGCCCGCCATCGCGAACCATTTTTCAAAATGCCACTTAGTACCCTTTGGCTCCAGCACATCAAATGAAAGCGCCGCACTCTTCTGGCTCGCTCTGCCGACCGAGTATTCCATAACGATGATCGGAAGACCTAAAAGCACCAGAAATGCCGCATAAATCAGTACAAACGCCGCGCCGCCATACTGACCGACGATGTACGGGAATCTCCACACATTTCCCAGACCGATCGCACAGCCCGCGGAAATCAGGATAAATCCCAGCCGAGAGGAAAAACGTTCTCTTCCCATTTCTACTTACTTCTCCTTTTTTATTTCTACATGCCCACACTGACAAGAGTCAGACGGGCGCAAAAAAGAGGCGCCTCCGCAAATCCCGGTACCAGCCCGAATTTCGGAAACGCCACCAAATGGTATTTTACTATATTCTGTTTTAAAAGACAAGTTTTCAGGTGCTTTTTATCCCTCAAACGTCTCTACTTCCTCCCGGTTCGGCACCGACGGAGCTGCTCCTGGGCGGGAAACGGCGATCGCTGCCGCTTTTGCCGCATGTTCCAGCGCCGTCTTCGGGTCTTCGCCGAGCTGTAAGCCGCCGATAAAATAACCGGTAAATGTATCGCCTGCCGCCGTCGTGTCCACAACCGGCACTTTATAGATTCCCTGACGAAGGACTGTGTCGCCATCGCGGTACACGGAACCATCGCCGCCGAGTGTCAGGACAATCTTCGCCTCCGGGAACCGTTTTACCAGTCCGTTCATCAGCGCCTGCGGATCTTTGGTTGCCTCAATGCCGCAGATATCCGACGCCTCCACCTCATTTAATAAGAAGTAATCCACATATTCCAGCGGATAGGACAGGATCTTCGCATTCATCGGGGACGGATTCAGAACGATCTTCATGCCTTTTTCATGGGCTTTCTCCATGATATAGCCGATCTCGCTGATCTCATTCTGTAAAATCAGGAAATCGTCCGCCTCAAACTGGGTCAGGACGCGATCCACCATTTCCTTCGTGATCCGCTGGTTGGCACCGCCATACAGCAGAATGCAGTTCTGCCCTGTCGGATCTTTCTGGATGATCGCGTGTCCTGTCTGCCCGTCGAGATGCTCGATCAGCTCCGTGTGGACGCCCGCCTTCTTCATCTGCTCGATGAGGAAATCCCCATCCCCGGCTCCGACAGCTCCGGCGTGCCATACGTCTGCGCCCGCCTTGCTCAGCGCGATCGACTGATTCAGCCCTTTGCCGCCGCTGAATACCTGCAGCGACTCGGAGGACATCGTCTCTCCCGCTCTTACAAAATGATCCACCTGATACGTATAATCAATATTCAGTGAACCAAAATTCAATACCTTCACTCTGCTCCCCTCTCTCTCCGGTTACTGAGACGGCTGTATTCTCGCCGTGCTCTCCCGCACCACCAGTTCCGGCGCAAAGATTACCTTGCTCTCCGGTCTTTTATGTTCCCGTATCTGTTTCAGAAGCAGCCGTACCGCCTCTCTTCCCATCTCCCGTACCTGCTGGCGTATCGTTGTCAGCGGCACCTCCAGCATCCGTGCATAGAAAACGTCATCGTATCCGACAACCGAAACATCTTCCGGTACTTTCTTTCTATATTCCTTGAGTTTTCTGCATACGCCATACGCCGAAGCGTCGTTGCAGGCGAAAATCGCCGTAAAATCCTGTGAAATGAGCTTTTCGACCGCCGCCGCGCCACCCTCCTGCGTATACTCGCCGGCACAGACGAGACGTTCATCCACCGGAATTCCCGCCTCCTCCATCGCCCGGCAGTAGCCATGGTAACGGGCCTCCGAATCCATCTGGGTCGCATGCGGTCCCACAACGCAGGCAATCCGCCGGTGTCCAAGGCTTAACAGATGGCGCGCCGCCAGATAACCGCCGATCTCATGGTCGGTACCGACCGCCGGACAGTTCCGAAGCTCCGGGATCCGGTCAACTACCACATAGGGTATGTGGATCGATTCCAGATAATCGATCTCCTCCGCCGCCATCTCCCGCGTATTATCTTTAGCCATGATAAACACAATGCCGTCCGCGCCTTTATCCGCCAGAAGATCGATATACTCGCGATCCCGGTCATAATTATCATTCGTGTTGCAGAGAATCACACTCCAGCCATTTTCGCGGCACGCCTCATCGATCGCACGCGCCATATTGGCAAAATATACATTGGAAATATCCGGGACGATAAATCCTATGGTCTTGCTCTGCCGCTTTACCAGACTGACCGCGAGCTGGTTCGGACGATAATTCAGTTCCCGCGCCTTCGCTAGGATCTGATTCTTTGTCTCATCCGAGATCTTATATCCTTTTCCATTGAGAACCAGTGAGATTGTCGTCACGGAAAAACCAGTCGCAGCGGCAATATCCTTGATGGTTGCCCTCACTCATCCACCTCCGATGCGATCAGATCCATGAGAACCTGAATGGATTTCTGATATTTTTCTATCTCGACCCGCTCATTTGGCTTATGCGCCATGCCTGCCTCGCCCGGACCAAATAAGAGAACGGCTGCATCCAGCTTGTGTTCCACCAAAATCGAAGCATCTGTAAAGAAATTAATCCCAGTCGTCTCCACCGGAAGCCCTTTTTTCTCCAGTCCCTTCGAGAGCTGTTTCACAAGCGGATGGGATTCTCCAATCTCGATCGCCCGCCGGTCATTGACAATCCGGCAGCTGACGCGGAATTTTTCTTCTGATGTAACGGAACGCGCCGCCGCAAACGCCTCCGCCTGACCGACTACCATCTGACTTGTCAGTCCCGGTGTCATACGAATATCCATGAGAATCCGGCAGGTGTCCGGCGTCATATTTGGCGCCACGCCTCCGGAAATCTGCGTTACCTGCGCGGTCGATGCGCCGAGAACCGGGTGTGTGAAGCTTTTCACATATGTTTCAATCTCACCGGTCAGCGCCATCGCCTGTTCCACGGCATTGCAGCCCTCCTGCGGGTATGCCCCGTGGCTCGTCTTTCCGTGTGCTTCTATCTCCAGCCACAGGCAGCCTTTCTGCGCCACGCCCAGCCTGCATCCCGTCGGTTCTCCTATCAGAAGCGTTCCAATCGACGTCTCCGGGACTTCCTTTAAGATCTCCCTGGCGCCGATGCCGCCCTTTTCCTCATCGCAGGTTCCGAGGAAGTGGATCGTGTGCGGCACCGGACGACCGGATTTTTTATATTCACAGAGCGCGTACACCATCGCGGCAAGCCCACTCTTCATATCGCTGGCACCGCGGCCATAGAGAAAACCGTCCCGTTCCACCGGAACCGCCGGGTCAGTCTTCCATTCTCCGGTATCTCCGTAAGGAACCGTGTCCAGATGCCCGTTCCAGAAGATCGGAGCGTCATCCGACTCCCCCTCAAGCTCCGCCAGCACATTGGCATGTGTCGCGTCAATCCGCTGTATATGTGCAGAAATTCCCGATTGTTCGAAATACTTGCACAAATATTCTGCCACCGCTCCCTCGTCATCCCGTCCATTGACACTCCGAATGGTCAGAAGCTCTTTTAAAAGTTCCACTGCTCCGTCCATACGCGCTCTCCTTTTTCCTGCTATCTTATTTCTGAATCAGCCAGTCTGCGATATTCTGCCACAATTTATTGTAGTATTCCCACTCGCAGAATTCCGGCGGTGCCCAGTGCGGTGCACAGTCGGTTGTGACAACACCGCTGCGCCCTTTTCCATAAGAAGCAAACGCGATAAACGGATCGCCCTCTACAGTAACCGGAACCTCTGCCTCCGGTTTTGCGATTACCTTATTGTAACCGAGAACCTCCGGCCAGTCGGTCGGAATGCCTTTTAAAGCTTCATGCTCGCCCACGGTTACCGGTTTTACACCCTCGCAGTGTTCCATACGGTCATCGACCGTCAGAACCTCGACTGGAAGAACCTCCTGTACGGCTGTGTCATGCCATTTGCCCTTTGCATCCACGCCGGAGAAGGTCAGATAGCCGCCCACCATCAGAAGAGCGCCGCCATCGTTGACATAGTCGCGGATCAGATTGCAGCGGTTCGGCATTTTTTCACTGCGGTTAAACGTAGCGCCCGGCAGAAGCAGGGTGTTCGCTCCGATATCGGACAGAATTACCAGATCATACTGTTTCAGTTCTTCCATTGTAAATGGAAATTCCTCATTTGCCAGATGGTTTGGAAGGAATGTCACCTCATAACCACCTGCCTCAAGGGCTGCTTTCAGCCATTTTTCACCGGTTTCATAGGTAGAAGTGTAAAATGAATCAAATCCCTTAACATGGGTTGTATAGCTCATCCAGGACTCGCCTGCCAGTAAAACTTTCTTGCTCATGTTTTTATCTCCTTATATATTTATCAATTTCTTATTTCTTCTCTCCCCAGGAAAGAATCAGTTTCGCATACACCAGAATCGCTTCCAGATAGGAATCGAGCTTCAGCCACTCATCCACGGTATGGCACTGTGCGCCCTCGCCCGGTCCGTACTGGATCGTCGGGCATCCGGCAATGTTGCGCCACAGGCGGGAATCACAGCCAAAATGGGATCCTTCCACCTTCACGCTGCGCGAAAGTGCCTCACTGTACGCCTCCTTAAAGGTGTCTACCAGCGGATGATCCTCCTCCATCTCAAACCCATGTCCGGTCTGGTAAATGGAAATCTTCGGCGGATGTGCCTCCATCCACGCGTCGGAACGGCTGATCCGCTCAACGACCTCTGTAAATTCCTTTACAACCATATCCTGATTCATCAGGGTCGGAACATAGTGGACGCAGGTAGAAAAACTGCACTCGCCCGGCACGGTAGAACCGGCGGTTCCACCCTCGATCACGCCGATATTTAAGCTCGGCGGCGGAAGCAGGCGGTGGCGGATCGTCAGAAGCCAGCGGTGCTCCATCTCATTTAACCCCTGAATTACTTTGATCGCCTTCTCGATCGCGCTGACGCCCTCGGCTTTTGCACCGGAATGGCACGCTTTTCCTTCAAAATCAACCTTAAAGAATACCCAGCCCATATGCGCCAGAATCAGGGTATCGTCGGTCGGCTCGCAGTTGACAACGCCGTCGGCTTTCAGACCGCGCATTACCGCCTGGATCGAGCCATTGCCTCCGCCTTCCTCGTCACACACGGAGGTAATTGTCACATCGCCCGGCAGCTCATACCCGGCATCCTGCAAAAGCTTTACCGCCATCACCGATGCCATCAGACCGCCTTTCATATCCGTGCAGCCGCGTCCGTACATCTTGCCATCCCGAATTACCGGCTCAAACGGCGGGTTCGTCCAGCCGTCTTCCATCTCCGCCGGCATAACGTCAATATGACCGTTAAATAACAGGCTTTTTCCGCCCTGTTTTCCTTTAAATGTCGCATAGACATTGGCACGGTCGGTCTGGTTGTGCCCCAGGTTTCCTTCCTGGTGCTTTTTGTAGCTTTCCTGAATCACAGCCTCATCCATCGGATCCACCGTGATCTCGTCGGCTCCCATCGATTCAAACAGGTTTACCATATACTCCTGTCCCTGTTTCTCCAGACCACCGTCGATTCCGTGCCCTAAGTCATGGGTATCAATTCCCACCAGATTCTTGAGTTCTTCGATATATTTCTCTTTGTTCTGCTCTAAAACTTCTTTCAGGTTTCTCATCTATATCTGCCTCCGAACACAAGTATTATGAACTATGCCTCGCTGTATCTTCTCAGCCCTGCCTCAACGATATCCCAAAACTTCGCCGCATCGATATCGATCGCTACGTTTGCAGTCGGCTCCTGTCCGCCGTAACCGAAGAAATCGCAGTTGGTACGTCCGTAGGACTGGACGCTGCGGATGTCAATGTCCACATGCATCGGTTTCAGGGTCACAACGCTCGGATCAATCAGCCATGCGATCGTAACCGGATCGTGCAGAGGTCCGCCTTCCCAGCCAAATACCTCTTTCTGGGTCTTGCAGAAGAAGCGCATCAGATCCGCAAAGAGCTTGGATGCCTTATTGCCGATCTTCTCCATCCGGTCAACGATCTCCGGATAGCACAGTACCTTGCGGGTAACATCCAGACCCATCATCGTGATTGGGCGTCCGCTGGTAAAGCATACATACGCTGCATCCGCATCGGCAATAATATTGAACTCTGCCGCTGGAGTTACGTTACCATTGGTATACGCGCCTCCCATCAGGACGATCTGTTTGATCTTCGGAATAATCGCCGGTTCCATCCGCATCGCCATCGCCAGATTGGTCATCGGACCGGTTGTTACCATCGTGATATCGCCGTCGGACTCCATCAGGGTTTTGATGATGAAATTGACTGCGTGCTCTTTCTCTAATTCTTTTGTCAGCGGCGGGAAAACCGGACCATCCAGCCCTGTTTCACCGTGGATATCGCCCGCTATCATTTTTTCACGCACCATCGGCTGTCCGCAGCCCGCATACACCGGCACATCCACACCGAGCCACTGGCACACATTTCTCGCATTAATCTGCGTTTTCTCCAGCGTCTGGTTGCCTGCTACGACTGTAATACCTAACAGATCGATCTTGTCGCTGTTCGCCGCCAGCGTGATCGCGACCGCGTCATCATGTCCCGGATCGCAGTCAAGAATAATTTTTGTCTTTTCCATCTGATTATGTCCTCCTTATAGTGTTTTATCTTTCTTCATCATCAGCTTCCCACATGCAGGGAAGATTCTCTCTTCTTGTTGGCTGAAATCTTCGCAATCATGGAAATTGCCAGTACCGCGATGGTCACGATATACGGCATCATCAGAACGAACTGGGATGGAATGCCATATGCCTGGAGGCGGGCACCGACGGAATCTGAAAATCCAAAGAGCAGACAGCCCAGTGTGGTCAGAACCGGGTTCGCACCACCGAAATACATGGCTGCAACGCCCATGAAACCACGGTTATTGGTCATGTTCTCGATAAACTGGGTACTGTATCCCAGGGAAAGATGTGCACCTGCCAGACCACCGATGAGGCCAGAAAGCAGCATCGCCTGATATTTGATTGCATTTACCTTGATACCTGCCGTCTTGGCTGCTTCCGGAAACTGCCCCACCGCACGCAGACGCAGTCCCCATACAGTCTTATAAAAGAAGAACTGAAGCAGAATAATCAGAACGATGGCAAACCACTCGGTCACACACCAGTTGTTAAACAGGTCGCCAACCACCGGCAGATTGTCTAAAAATCCGAGCGACACACGCGGAATTGCTTTGATGTCCGGGCTGGAAAAGCTGCCGGTGCTGTGGAAGATCGCATTTACCATGAATTTTGTGAGCGCCAGCGCCAGCAAGTTGATACCCATACCGATCGCACAGATCTCAGAGTTATAACGGATGTGACCGACCGCCATGATCATCGCAATCACAGCACCCGCGATCATCGCCGCGATGATACCTAACAGCCAGCTTCCGGTAAAGTAGCTGACCGCTACTGCTGTAAAAGCACCTACCAGCATGATACCCTCAGTACCGATATTTAAGATATTGGCCTGCTGGGTGATTGCCGCACAAAGAGCGGCAAAGATGATCGGAGTCGCTGAACGAAACGTTGCATAAATCAGCGACGCATTAAAGATTTTATCAAAATTCTGCATTATCGCATTCATGCCTTATCCTCCTTCTTCTCCTCCGTTTTCTTTTTACGTTTCTTTGTAAACTGGAATGCAGTCTCCATGGTCGCTATGATAATGAAAACTGCTGTAATGGTATCAACCAGCGATTTTGGTACACCGGTTGACTGCTGCATTCCCATAGCACCTGATTTTAAAACTGCCAGGAAAAATGCCATAAATGGAGTTGAAACCATGTTGTTCTTTACAATCAGAGCTGCCAGCATACCATTGCTTCCAAGTCCAGTTGCGAAGTTGTTCAGGAAATATCCGTGAACACCCAGAACCTCGATGCAGCCTGCCATGCCGCCTAACATACCGGAAAGCATCATAGCACCGACAAATACCTTTTTGGAATCAATTCCCACATAATCCGCATGGGTCGGATTCAGGCCGACGGTACGGATCTTGTAGCCCCAGCTGCTTTTCTGAAGCATAAAAATAATCACAATCACGGTGATGGCTGCGATGAAAATACCAACGTTGACACTGCTGGGTTTCATAAACTGATACAGTCTTACCGTAACCGGCAGGGACTGAGCATTAGCAGTACCGGCACTCATAGGTCCGCTGACCAGATAAGATGTGATATAAAGGGCTACTGTGTTCATCAAAATGGTGGTACATACTTCATTTACATTATAATAGGCACGCAAAATCGCCGGAATAAAGGCCCAGGCAGCTGCTACCACCATCGCACCTACGAAGCAGGCCACATACAGAGCCGGCTTCGGAAGGAAGGTCCAGTTGATGCCGATATAAGCAGCTGTGATACCGCCCAAGAAAACCTCGCCCTCAACACCTACGTTAAATGCACCTGCTTTCGCTGCAACTGCAAAAGCAATGGATGTCAGCAGCAGCGGAGTAAATCCTGCCAAGGTTGTACCAAGACGAAGCTCTCCGTCAAAAGCACCTCGGAACAGCGCCGCATATGCATCAATCGGATTCTCCCCGATCGCTACGATAAACAGCGCACCGACACCCATCGCAACGAGTATCGTAATAAGAATCCTTCGAATACCATTTAATGTCTGATTCATACTGCTGCTTCACCGTCCTTCCCTGTGTCTGTACCGCCCATCATAAGCAGACCCAGATTGTTCTCATTCGCCTCATCCGCACGCATCTCGCCGGTGATCTTGCCCTCATGGATAACAACGATACGATCCGAAAGGGAGATAATCTCCTCCAGCTCTGCCGATACCAGCAGGACACCGGCGCCTGCCTTTTTCGCCTTTTCCAGTGTATTACGAATCAGCTCGATGGCACCGATATCTACACCTCTGGTAGGCTGGGATGCTACCAGAAGCTTATTGCCAAGAGATACCTCCCGGGCTACTACGACCTTCTGTGCATTGCCGCCGGATAAGGAAGATGTAGGAAGATTATAATCCGCCGGGCGGATATCAAACTGTTCTACCATTTCTTTTGCATAGGTATCCTGTCCTGATTTATTCATCATGATGCCCTTGGTAAATGGAGGCTGATCCAGGCGGACTGCGATCAGATTTTCCTCGATGGTCATGGCACGGTTCAGACCTCTTGTATTTCGATCCTCCGGAATATGGGAAAGACCGCTCTCTCTCACTTTTCTCGGACTCTGATTCGTAATATCCTTGCCGCAAAGAAGGATCTTGCCCTTCTCTACCTTGCGGAGTCCGGTGATCGCCTCAACCAGCTCACTCTGTCCATTTCCATCGATACCTGCCACGCCGACAATCTCACCGGCCTTGACATGCAGGGACATGCCCCGGATCTTCGATGTCTCCTTCTGGCTGGGAATCCACACATCCTGAACCTCCAGAATCGTATCTCCCGCCTCAGAATAAGCCTTATCAATGTTTAAGAATACTTCACGTCCGATCATTCGTTTGGTCAGATCCAGCGGAGAAGTTTCCTCTTTATTAACAGTGCCCATATATTGTCCCTGACGCATCACAGAGATGCGGTCTGATATTGCCATAACTTCATTCAGCTTATGAGAAATAAAGACAAGGGATTTTCCATCCTGTTTCAGATTGTTCAGGATTTCAAACAGACGTTCCGCCTCCTGAGGAGTCAGAACCGCTGTAGGCTCATCCAAAATGATGATATCAGCACCTCGCATCAATGTCTTGATAATCTCGACACGCTGCGCCTCACCAACGGATATCTGGCTTACCTTCTTATCCAGCTGCACGTCCATATGATACTGTTCAATATATTTTTTAACTTCTTTTCTTGCCTTGTCAAAGTCAATTGTCAATCCCTTTTTCGGTTCAAATCCCAGAATAATATTCTCCAGAACCGTCAGCTCATTTACCAGCATAAATTCCTGATGGACCATGCCGACACCGTGCTCAATTGCAATCTTCGGTGTGATGGTTCCCATCGGTTCCCCCTTGACGATAATCTCGCCCTCGTCAATGGGATACATGCCGTACAGAAGCTTCATCATGGTGGATTTACCAGCTCCATTTTCACCAATCAGTGAATGGATCTCGCCTTTTTTCAGAGTAAATTCGCCATGCTTTACCGCCTGAACCTGTCCGAAATTTTTGACAATTTCTTTCATCTCCACTACGTATTCGTTCATTCGATCACCCTCTCGTCCGGAAATGCCTGACGGCTCTTTCCAAGAAAAACATTTTTGTTGAAAATGAAGGGGAACCTGAAAGAATCCAGATCCCCCTTCGCCGCCAGGTTTCACTCGCTCCCGGCCTTGTCTTTATCAATTATGCCTCTGGGCCAAATCCTTCATAGTTTTCTACTACGATCTCGCCGGATTTGATCTTCTCGGCAAGCTCATCACACTTATCAACGATATCCTGCGGGAATTTATCGCCCAGAGATTCTTTGATAACAGAGAAATCAGTCAGGCTGACGCCGCCATCCTTCAGTGCCAGATATTTAGTTGTGCCGCCCTCAAAGGTTCCATCTACTGCAGACTGGATAACCAGATAGCAGGCATTATCAACTCTCTTAACCATGGAAGTAAGAATATGTCCAGGCTGATCGGAATCCTGGTTTAAGTCAACGCCGATTGCGTATTTGTCAGCTTCTTTTGCACCTTCCAGAATACCAACACCGGTACCGGATGCTACGTTCATGACAATATCAGCGCCCTGCTCATACTGTGCTAAAGTCAGCTCTTTGCCCTTTAACGGATCCGTCCAGCTTCCTGCAAAAGCCTGAAGAATCTTGATATCCGGATCGATGTACTTCGCACCCTGCTCATAGCCTGTATAGAAGTCATGAAGTACCGGAATATCCATACCGCCTACCCAGCCAATGATATGATCTTCATTGACATTCGGGATATCAGTCTTGGTGGTAAACATAGCTGCTGCTGCACCTGCCAGGAAGGAACCCTCATTCTGAGCAAAGCTGATAGACTCAACGTTCGGCAGATCTACGGTTGTATCGATAACTGCGAACTTGGTATCCGGATAACTGGAAGCATTCTCAGTGATGTAATCTGCGATGTTGGAAGAAGCACCGATAATTAAATCGTAGCCATCATCACAAGCCTGAAGCAGGTTTGCTTTCCACTCCTCAGCAGTGGTACCCTCAAGACTCTTAAGCTCAATGCCGAAATCCTCAACTGCTTTCTGTGCACCCATGTTGCAGGAGTCATTGTAGCTCTTATCACCTAAGTTTCCAGTGTAAACAACACATACACGGAGCGGTTTGTCAGATTTCTCTGAAGCGTCGGCTGCCTTCGTCTCGGTATTGCTGCTGTCAGCTGCCGTTGTCTCAGCAGTGCTTCCGCCACCGCCGCAGGCTGTTAAGCTGGCGCACATTGCTGCTGCAAGTACAATGCTTAATGTTCTTTTTCTCATTCTTTCATCCTCCTTTTTTATATGAAATACGTTATCCGCCGGACCATTCCTTTGGTAAAACGTTTTTCCATTCGTTTAAAAAAAATAAATTCTTTTTTCATATTTGCTTTACAGTTATTTTACAATTACTCCTGCTGTTTTGTCAATAAATTTCGTAAAAAAACGAATATTTTTTAAAATATTGTCAAACTTTTAGCAATATTCCTTTTTCGGTCTAATGCAAAACAAAAAGGAATACGTTTCTCTCCGTTCCAGTTGTACGGTAAAACGTATTCCCTTTCAAAGTTGTATTCTATTTTCCTTTGCCTCGACGCCATCCAGCATTTTCCCAGATGATTTTTGTCTGTTTCCGAAGAAATGCATTAGTTTTCGGAACAATTCACACATTTTATGCAATGTAACAGATTGCTTGTCTGTACGATATCCCGTAAAAAAGACAACTTATTTTTTATTAAATGCCGCTTTCCCCGGATACTGTGCGCCGGTTCCCAGCTCTTCCTCAATCCGCAGAAGCTGGTTGTATTTTGCCACACGCTCGCTCCGGCTCGGTGCGCCCGTCTTGATCTGGCAGGTATTTAACGCAACCGCCAGATCTGCGATCGTCGTATCCTCGGTCTCGCCGGAACGGTGGGATACAATCGCCGTGTAACCTGCCTTATGTGCCATCTTGATTGCCTCCAGTGTCTCGGAGACGGATCCAATCTGGTTCAGCTTAATCAGGATCGAATTGCCGCAGCCGAGACGGATACCTTTTTCCAAGCGCTCGGTATTTGTTACAAACAGATCGTCGCCGACCAGCTGCACCTGTCCGCCGAGTTCTGCGGTCATCTTCTGCCAGCCTTCCCAATCCTCCTCGTCCAGACCATCCTCGATCGAGGCGATCGGGTATTTCCCGCAGAGCTGTTTCCAGTGTGCGATCAGCTCCTCGGAGGTGAAGTGTTTGCCGCTCTTCGGAAGCAGGTATTCGCCCTTCCTGCCGCTCTTCCACTCACTGGATGCCGCATCCATCGCCAGGACAAAACTCTCGCCCGGCTTATATCCGGCTCTCTCCACTGCCTCTAAGATGCACTGGATTGCTTCTTCGTCACTTCCCAGATCCGGTGCAAAACCGCCCTCATCACCGACAGAGGTTGCCAGTCCGCGCTCTTTAAGCAATGCTGCCAGTGCATGGAACACCTCGGTACACCAGCGGAGTCCCTCGCAAAAGCTCTCTGCTCCAACCGGCATAATCATGAACTCCTGTACATCGATGGTGTTTGCCGCATGCGCGCCGCCGTTTAAAATGTTCATCATCGGAACCGGAAGACGGTTTCCAGACACACCGCCGAGGAAACGGTACAGCGGGAGACCATACGCATTAGCTGCTGCCCGTGCGTTCGCGATCGAAACCGCCAGGATCGCATTCGCGCCCAGCTTGGATTTATCCTTGGTTCCGTCCGCCTCGATCATCGCTTTATCAACCGCATAGATGTCCGCCGGATCCATGCCCCTTAACACCTCTGCAATCACGGTATTCACATTCTGGACTGCTTTCTGTACGCCCTTTCCGCCGAAACGCGACTTGTCGCCGTCGCGCAGCTCCAGAGCCTCAAATTCACCTGTCGATGCACCGCTCGGTGCCGCGCCGCGTCCTATGCTTCCGTCTGATAGATAAACCTCCGCCTCCACTGTTGGATTTCCTCTCGAATCAACAATCTCCCGTCCAATCACCTTTTCAATTTCCAGATGTTTCATAGCTTGTCCCTTTCCGCCGCGTGGGCTTATGTGATTTCTATTTTTGTCTAACCCGAAATCAGGAAACTTTCTGCTTTTTATTATCGGCGTTTTTCTGTTTTCTATTCATAGTCTCCATGGGGCTTCTCTGCCCCGCGTCCGGCAGGGCAACAGAGTCCACGCTTCTTTCTTTCACATTCATAATCAGCATCTGCAGGCGGTTTTCCAGATTGGCAAAGCTCACATCCGGATCGTAGTCAAGCGGCAGGATCTGGGCGTCCGGATACATTTCCCGCATTTTTTTTACGATGCCGCGTCCTACCACATGGTTTGGCAGACAGCCAAATGGCTGTAAAATCACAAATGCCCGGCAGCCGTGCGCCGCATGGTGCAGGATCTCGCCCGGAATCAACACGCCCTCGCCCGCGTCAAAGGTGTGCGGGATGATCGGATCACTTTCCTTTACCAGTTCCGGCAGGCGGCAGACAGGCGTATAGAGCGGATGCTGTTTCGCTATCCGATCCGCTGCCGCGTGCGCAGCGTCAAATACCCGGTTTGCCACATGGTACCAGTTTTTCTTGACAAACGGCTTTTTCAGATGATACGTCCGAATCTGCTCATCCTGGCAGAAATATGTCTTCCGGATAACATCCGTCATCCGCGCCTCGATAATCTCAAATCCATTTTTCTCCAGGTAGCGCTCAATCTCATGATTCGCGCCCGGATGGAAATTGAGGAGATACTCGCCGACGATCAGGACGCGCGGGCGCGGCTGGCTCCGGTCATATTCGATCGCATTCATCCGCTGGATCGCCTTTTTAAAGCCTCGCAGAGCGCCTGAAAGCCCATGCTGCTCCAGACCATCCACGACGAAATCCATCGCCTCGTCAAATGCCTGATCGCTGCTTCCGGAAACCTTCTCATACGGGCGGATCTTGCGAAGCAGCTCTTCCAGAATATCGATCATCGGAAGCGATCCCGCCAGACGGATCGCCGACATAAGGTTCATCCGAAAGCCCGGATGCAGATCATGATAATCGACGTCATCGTTCGTCAGAATCGCCACCTCCGGGTAGCCGGCGTCGTCAAGAGCCTTGCGAAGCAGCGCACTGTAATGGGTCAGGCGGCAGTCACCGATGTATTTTCCCATACCGATCGCCGTCTCAGATGGCACATACTGACCACTCCGAAGTGCTGCCAGCGCCTCGCCGATGACAATCTGCGCCGGGAAACAGATATCGTTGTGGACATACTGCTTTCCGAGGCGGATCGCCTCTTCCCTGCCGACCGCCAGCGGAACTGCCCGGATTCCCTGTGTCTTCAACGCCGCCGACATAATCCGGCAGAACGCGTGGGAGGTGTTCGGGACCAGAACCGTGCGCTTCTTGCGGTCTTCCACCTCAAATTTAACCGGATATGGATCCGAAAGTTCGTGAACCTGCCAGGATTTTTGAATGTCTGGTCCCAGCGCAGCCGTCCCGCATTCATTTCCGCCGCCCGCATTCTCCTGTCGGCTTGTTCCAGGCTGATTTTGCAGCCTCTCCGCCATCTCCCGCTTCTTCCGCCGCATGTTGATCGTCTCCAGGAAGGAACGCACCCTGATCCGCAGCGGTCCCTGTACCTCGCTCTCGTCAAGTTTCAGGATCAGCGGTGATTTTCCGGAGATTTCCCGCATCATACGCTGAATCTCATCCGACAAATATGCGTCATGCCCGCATCCAAAGCTTACAAACTGGACATATTCCAGATTCTGGCTCTGTGCCGCCAGAACCGCGGACGCCAGCATCCGCGCGTGGTAATTGTTTACGACATCCAGACGGCTGTGGCTTAAATCCACATTTTCAATGCCCGGAACAGAATCTGCCGTCAGAACCGGAACGCCGAACTCGGTCAAAAGCTCCGGCAGGCTGTGGTTGACAAGCGCATCATTCTGATACGGTCTTGACGCCAGCACCACCGCATAGCGCCCCTCTTTTTCCACCTCTTCCAGAACCTTCGCTCCCGCCTCTTTCAGGCGGCTCCGGAACTGCCGCATCGCATCATTTCCTGCAAGAACCGCCTTTTTCGTTTCCGACGGCTGGATGGAAAATGTCTGTTCCATATATGTAATAAGCTGACGTTCTTTATCTTCCTCCCTGTACCAGTAAAATAACGGTGCATCAAACGGAATGCCCCACTGTTTCTCCGGAGAATCCGAGTTGCGGATCACAAGCGGATATCCCTTCACGACTGCACACATGGACTCGCTCGTTGATTCCGTATTTTCCGATCCGATCGCCGCAATCGACGGCATAAAAATACGATCCACTTTCTTCTTTACCAGATCGCGGATATGCCCGTGCACCAGTTTTGCCGGAAAGCAGACGGTATCTGAAGTTACCGCGCTTAAGCCTTCCTCAAACATCTTGTGCGTGCTCGGGGATGAAATCTGAATTTCAAAGCCCAGCGAACGCCAGAACGTCGTCCAGAACGGCATCGTATCCCAGAAAGCAAGGACGCGCGGCAGACCGATGGTTATATTTCGCCGCACAGTATCAGACACAGCATTCGGCACAAGACCAGTCTTAGCGGCTGCCCGCTCTGAATGACTTTTTGCAGACGATGCATCCCCTTCTTCTGCTTGATCCAGATAATCTGCAAACAGGAGTTCTTCCCGCAATTTATAGAGATTTGGCACTTTATTCCGGTTTTCGGACGCTATTTTCAGTCGCTCGCGCACCTTCACATCCTTCGGATCGCCAAGAATCTCGCCCCGCTCACAACGGTTGTTCGTGATCCATGAGGTTCCATTCGAAAACCGCACCACCGCACGCTGACAATGGTTCATACAGAACGGACACGGCACGTTCGCCTCCTGCTGCCAGGTCAGGGACTCCATTTGAGCCAAACCAATAAAATGCGGCTGTTTCCGGCTCTTTGCCTCTTCCTTCGCTAAAAGCGCCGCACCGATCGCCCCCATAATGCCCGGATACGGCGCCCGGATTACCGGGCGGCCGACATACTGTTCCAGCGCACAGAGAACCGCATCATTTTCAAACGTTCCGCCCTGTACGACAATCCTCTTTCCCAGAGAATCCAGGTTCGACACACGGATAACCTTTGTAAATACATTTTCAATGATCGAACGGCACAGCCCCGCCATGATGTCCTCCGGCAGCTTTCCATTTCTCTGCTCTGTCACGATACTGCTCGTCATAAAGACGGTACAGCGGCTTCCGAGCGCAGCCGGATGCTGCGAAGAAAATGCCTTTTCAGCAATCTCCCGCGCCGGAATATGCAGGGAGGATGCAAAATTTTCCAAAAACGACCCACAGCCGGATGAGCAGGCTTCATTCACGACAATATTTGTGATAACGCCATTGTCCAGCCAGATTGCCTTCATATCCTGACCGCCGATGTCCAGAAGAAACGTCGCATCCGGCGTGTATTTTGCCGCCGCACGCGCATGTGCCACCGTCTCAACCGCGTGTGTCTCGGCCGAAAATGCGCGTGAAAACAGCATTTCTCCATAACCGGTCGTCCCGGCTGCCAAAATCTCCAGCCGCACGCCGTGGGACGCATACTTTTCCCGCATCGCAATCAGTGCTTTCTTTGCCACCGTCAGAGGATCGCCTTGATTCGGCGCATAAAAGGAATCCAGAAGTTCCTCATTCTCATCTAACAGGACAAATTTTGTCGTCGTACTGCCCGAATCAATACCCAGATATGCCCGCAGCGTACTGCCTGACCGCGGATATACTGTTTTTCGTTCCGGGCGTCTGTGTCTCTCCTGAAATTCCGTCTGCGCCGCCTGGTCGGCAAAAAATGGACGGGAACGGAACGTGCCCTCCGCCATCTCATCGCCATTTCCGGCTTCACTTTGTTTCTTTGCTTCCTCGCGCGCCGCACGCACCTTCTCGATCCGATCTAACAGTCCGTCTGCCGTGGCGAGCGCCTCTTCCTTCGAAAAAAGCTTCACTGCCGCACGCGCCGCACCGCAGGCAATCAGAAGTTCCGGCCGGTCTGGACTTAAAATTTCCTCCGGCCGAAGGTCCAGACGTTCAGCAAACACGCGCACCAGCGTCCGGTTAAAGGTCAGCGGACCGCCCTCAAAGACGACCGGCTTCTCGATCGAAAGTCCCTGTGCCAGACCGCCGATCGTCTGTTTGGCAATCGCATGGAAGGAGGAAAGCGCCAAATCTGATTTTTTAACCCCCTGATTTAAAAGAGGCTGGATGTCGGTCTTGGCGTACACGCCGCACCGTCCGGATATATCATATACGGTTGTTCCCTGTGCCGCCAGCGCGTCAAATTCCTCAACCGGTGTCTTAAGAAGAGAAGCAATCTCATCCACAAACGCACCTGTACCGCCAGCACAGCTTCCGTTCATCCGCATATCTGCGACCTGCAGCTCGCCCGTCCGTTTATCCCTCTGGAAAAAGATAATCTTCGCATCCTGTCCACCCAGCTCGATCGCCGTTCCGATTTCCCCGTACATGGCTTTCAAGGCGATCGAGTTCGCCACTACCTCCTGTACATAAGGGATCCTCAGCTCTTCCGAGAGGTGCTTTGCGCCCGAACCGGTCATCGCCGTCAGAAATGACCGCCCCGCAAGCGTCTCTTTCACCAATTTTACAGCTCTCGACACACTCTGAAGCTGATCCGAGTGATGGCGTGTATAGTCCGAAAACAGGACTTTCCCCGTTGCCGCCTCCATCACTGCCACCTTCGTCGTCGTTGAGCCAACGTCAATTCCGACGAGAATCTGTTCCTGTCCGTTTTGTCCCTTCTGTTCCATTCTGTATCTTCTAACTCCTTTATCCCAGATGTCTGCAAGCTTGTGCGGTCATTCTATCCGACACAAGCAGCCTGCGCCCTGTCATCTCTTTTCTCTTCATCTTAACAACTTCTTAGCATCCGCCAAAACATGAAGAAGAGGCATACGGTTTTTCCCCGCACACCTCTTTACCGTATGGATCTGTACGCATCTGCCTGTTAGCGCATCAGCCCTGCGTAGAGCTCCGTCGGCACATACGCCTCCACGTAAATGCCATCTTCCCGGTACTCTTCTTTTAAAAGCTGACCGTATTTGCGGATCGTCTGGATGCGTCCGGCTTCCTGGTAGGAAAAAACCTTTTCCAGATAAATCTTGCGGTTTCGCAGAATCATTTCCAGAATATCCTTCAGCTCATCCAGCCCCGCGCCCGTCTTCGCAGAAATCTGCACCTGATAATCAGAATGCAGATCTTTCAGCGTCTCCGGCTGCTCCACCTGATCCATCTTGTTAAAGACTGTTACCACCGTCTTATCGCCGATCTCCAGCTGACGCAATGTATCATATACGACATACATCTGCGTGTCCATCTGCAGGTTCGACGCATCGACCACATGGAGGACAATATCGCTATAACGTGCCTCCTCCAGCGTACTCTTGAACGCCTCGATCAGATGGTGTGGCAGTTTGCGGATGAATCCGACCGTATCTGTCAGCAGGATCTCCTGTCCGCTCGCCAGCTTTAATCCACGCGTCGTCGGATCCAGCGTCGCAAATAGTTTATCCTGTGCCAGGATTCCTGCACCCGTCAGGGTGTTTAAAAGCGTTGACTTACCGGCATTCGTGTAGCCGACGATCGCCGCCGACAGCGTATATTTCCGGTCGCGCTGTTTTCTCGTCACCTCGCGGTGGCGTTTGACATCTTCCAGTTCCGACTTTAGCTGCCCGATCCGCTCATGAATCAGACGGCGGTCCATCTCCAGTTTCTTTTCACCCGGTCCTCTCGTACCGATACCGCCGCCCAGACGGGACAGGGAACTGCGCAGACCGACCAGGCGCGCTGCGCGGTAACGCAGCTGTGCCAGCTCAACCTGGATTTTCCCCTCGCTCGTCGTCGCATGCGCCGCGAAAATATCGAGAATGACCATCGTCCGGTCCATTACCTTCGTATCCAGCGCCGATTCCAGATTGCGAAGCTGTGCCGGGGACAGTTCATCGTCGCAGATCACGCCGGTTGCGCCCATTTCCCAGACCATCTCCCGCAGTTCCCCGATCTTTCCACTGCCCAGATAGGTGCCTGGATGAATCTTCTCCCGGTTCTGCACCAGACGCCCGATCGCCGTCGCCCCGGCGGTATCCGCCAGTTCCTCCAGCTCATCCAGGGACGCCTCCGTATCATCTTCATCAGAGGTGCTGACCGCCACCAGAATGACGCGCTCCTCCAGTTCTTTCATATCGAACAATTCTGCCATATTACCTCCAATATTTACCGGCTTTCCAGAAAACGGATTTCCTTCTGCACCTCCGGTGTGTCCGCACCGGCTGCCTGGCACTCCTTAAACTGTTCCAGCGCCTTCGCAAAATCGCCCTCTTTCTCATAGAGAACCGCAATATTCTGCCGGATTACCAGCGCCGTCTCATTGTCCGCCAGCGAAAGCGCCTCCTCATAATGGGACATCGCACTCTCATAATCGCCAGCCTCCATTTCACTGATCGCAAGCTGATTATAAATCTCCGGCCCCGACACGCCGCGCTCGATCGCCTGATTGCAGTACTGGGCTGCGAGTTCACTATCCCCGGCATCCCGCGCCGCCGACGCAAGCGCCGTAAACGCCAGACTCACACCCGGAGCCTCGGCGCTGCTCTTTTTGCTGTTCTTCGCCTTTTCCTCCGCTGCCGCAAAATCCTTTTCGGCATCCTCCGCCTGTCCGGCTGCTGCCTCCGATGCCGCTTTATAATAGAGGTATTCCGCTTTTCCGCCGTCTACCTCCGCCAGAATTCCATAGGTCTGCGCTGCCGCCTTATAATCCGCCAGTTTGTATTCTGCCTCGCCGCGGTATTTTAAAACATCCAGCTCAAAAGAATTGACGATCCCATCGCTCTCATCCAGCGCTTTTCCAAACGAATCAATCGCATCCTGATAATTACCTGCATTTAACTGCTCGATTCCGGTCATACGCGCTTCTTTCGCTTCCTTCGATTCAGCGCCGCAGCCGGAAAGGATTCCCAGTGAAAGCACCGCTGCTGCCAGAAAAAGACTTATTTTTCCTCGTTTTAACCTCTTTATCTGCTTCATTTTTTACCAAACCTTTTTATTAATTCTTTCCCGTACTTCCGATCCCGCCGCGATCTTTATTGTCAAGCTTCTCCGTCTCCTCAAATACGATCTTCGGCTGATGCTCCATGATGCGGAACTGGCAGATGCGGTCATTGACATGGATCACTGTATCTCGCAGCGCATATGCCGGAAAATGCCACTGATCGTTGTCTCCGCAGTAGCTCTCATCGATCACACCCATATGATTGGTCTGGATGATGCCGAAATTTTTAAAGGTACTGCTGCGCGGAACTACATGCGCCTCATAGCCCTTCGGCAGCTCCATCGCCACGCCAAGCGGAATCAGGGCAAAATCACCCTTTTTCAGCACCACCTCACGCGCCGCACGCAGGTCGATCCAGTCAGATTTGCCGTCAATGTAGGCGAGTCGGTCAATGGCGTCTGTGAAATATTTGATCTTTATGTTCATGCTGTTCATATCTGTATGAAATCCTTTCTTATGTCACATTTTATCTGGTAATGGCTGCCTTGCAGGTTTGTTTTTCACAAAGCACCTCCCCGAAAAATATTTTTCAACTTTCCAGTTTCTCTATAATACCACACGCGCGCGTTTTCCGAAAGTATTAATTCGTGCAGGCACGGACTTTCGCTCGTTGCGCGCGAAAAATCCCGGCGGCCTGGAAATCCAGAACCGCCGGGAAGGAAATAGGTTGGAGCTACTTCAATATCAGAATATTTTAAATGGATACTTTGCTGAACCAGCCATCAAATTATAAGAGGTTCATGAAAGTAGTCAGTACCATGGAGTTAAAGAAGTCTACGAATAAGCTTCCTACTAACGGTACGATGAAGAATGCACGCGGAGCCGGACCATAGCGCTCTACCAGTGCTCTCATGTTTGCCATTGCGTTCGGGGTTGCGCCCATACCGAAACCACAGAATGCGGTGGTCATTGCAGCTGCCTCGTAATCACGGCCCATGATGTTGAATACAAGGAAGTTTGCATACAGGAACATAACAACCGTCTGAACTAACAGGATAACAATCATCGGAAGCGCCAGAGCTGCTAACTGCCACAGCTTCAGGCTCATCATTGCCATCGCTAAGAACAGGTTCAGGGACAGACCGCCCAGTGCGTCAACTTCTTCCATCGGAAGATCTTTGTGCTGTACATCCCAGATGTTACGGATAGCGGCTGCTGCCAGCATCGCACCGATGTAAGTCGGGAATGTAAGACCAATGCTCTTAAAGAACGCGAAAATGAAGGTACCAACACCGATTGCAACTGCAAGGAATACAGCCGCGGTGGTGAATTTCTGACCGTCGATCGGCGATGCTACTTCGTCAACTGCATTGCCTTCCTCGGCTGCGGTTGATTTCAGATGGTGTTTCTCAACACGGGCACGGGCGATAGGACCACCCATCATACTGCCGGATACCAGACCATATGTAGCGGATGCCAAGGCAACTGTAGTTGCGCCTACAACTGCGTATTCCTGCTCCAGAAGCGGTCCGAAGGAACCACTCGTTCCGTGACCTCCAACTAACGGCATAGAACCCATACATAAGCCGAGAAGCGGATTCAGACCAAACGCTGCTGCCAGACCGCTGCCGACTGCATCCTGCACGATACAGATACCAACTGCCAGCGCCAGGAACATAAATACCTGAACGCCGCCCTTCTTTAACAGACGGAAGCAGGCGGTAAAACCGACGCTGCAGAAGAAGATCGTCATAAATACGCTCTGTAAGGTTGTATCAAAGGAAAGCTCCAGAACTCCTGTTGCATACAACGCCAGATGAGCGAATGCAAATACGACACCGCCCGCAACCGGAGCCGGTATACAATACTTGCTCAGGAAAGGCAGCTTCTGTACAAGCAATCTTCCCAGACAGTAGACCAGTGCGCCAAGAGCACACGCCTGATACATATCAAGCTCAAGTGTCAACATAAACAATTCCCCCTTTTGTTTTGCTGGCTTCTTTCATTTATGTAGCGATTTGAAAGAGCTGCTTGTTTGTTTGTGTTGACCTCATTTTCCACGTTGGCTACAAAAAGTTACAAGAAAATACAGAAATATGATGTTAAGAATCCGTTAATGTCAGAATTGAATGAATATTGTTAAGAAAACGTTAATATTTCATTTCCTTCTCTGCCTCTTCCGGCAGTTTCCTCTCAAACTTCAGCTCTTCCTCCGCCTCCATGCGGAACTCGTCGATTCGTCCCGGTGCCGGTTCCGGCAGTTCTTTCGTCGATCCGACTCCAAACCGGCGCAAAAATTCCTCCGTCGTCGCAAACAATGCCGGACGTCCTGGCACATCCAAACGCCCTACCTCGTAAACGAGATTGTACTCAATCAGTTTATTGACCGCGTGATCCGATTTAACCCCGCGGATCTTTTCAATCTCAAGCTTCGTGATCGGCTGTTTATAAGCAATGATCGAGAGTGTCTCAAGCACAACATCCGTTAAAATCTGCTTCTTCGGCGTCGCTGCCACCCGGATCAGATTCTCATAATATTCCGCGCGGGTCGCCATCTGCCAGCTGTCCTCCAGCTGCGTGATCTGCATGCCCCGCTTTTCTGCCTCATAACGGCTCTGTAATCGTCTGACCGCCGCTTCCGCGCGCTCTGTATCCGTCCCGAGCGCCGCCGCAAGCTGGCGCAGCTCAACCGATTTTCCCATTGTAAAGAGAACCGATTCCACGATGGCTTCCTCGCGTTTTTCATCTAATTCTGGCATACTCTTCTCCTTCCTCCGTCGAAAGTTCCAGCTCTGCCTCGTCTTCCGTTTCATCCACATCCACCGTATCGAGCTGTATCTCATCAAACAATTTTTCCTGCACCAGATGAATCCGTCCCATCTTCATCAGCTCCAGCACTGCCAGAAACGCCACGACTATCTCCAGGCGATCGGATTCCCTCTCCAGCACATCGCTGAATTTAAAATGACGGTGTTCCCGCGCATAAGAAAGCACCGACCTTACCTTCTGCTCCAGGCTGATCGGTTCCCTGCGGATCGTGCTGAACCGGCTTCGCACCGGGTCAAGCTTATTGGCATTCCGCTTCATGACCGCGTCAAACACTTTCTGCAGCTTTGCCAGCGTCAGACCATCCAGAAGCTTGTCCAGATCCAGCGGTTCTTCATATTTCGCCACCTCCCGGGGAATCGTCGGTTCCTTAAAAAAGAGAAGCTCTGCCTCCTGCTCCCGCTCTTCCAGCTCCTGCGCCATATATTTATACATCTTATATTCCAACAGACGGCGCACCAGCTCGGCGCGCGGATCTTCCTTGTCTTCTTCCTCTTCTTTTTCCACCTTCGGAAGGAGCATCCGCGATTTGATGTCCAGAAGCGTCGCCGCCATCACCAGAAAATCGCTGACCACATCCAGATCCTCATGATCCATCTGATTAACATATTCCAGATACTGCTCCGTAATCAGGACGATCGGAATATCGTAGATACTTACTTTATTTTTTTCAATCAGATGAAGCAACAGGTCCAACGGTCCTTCAAAATTATCTAATTTATAGGAAATTTCCATTCTTTCCGAACTCCTTCTTTTAGCCAGCTTTTTCTACAATCATATACCAAATTCCGTATACATCCACCTGTGCCGAAGAGTTATTCCTGCTGCCACCACGTTTTCTTACGGCACTTTCGGTTTCAAAAGTGCCTACCCGTGTACAATAACCAGAATCTCTCTATTGTTTTCCCCGCAACGTCACACAAACCAGCTCTGGCCGGTCATTCAGCCGCACATTGATCGAATGTGTCCCAAGCCCCCGGCTGACGATCATTGTCTTTCCGTCCGCATCAAACCGTCCGGCGCACCATGGCAGAAAAAACTGGTACTGCGGCGTCATCACGCCTCCCAGCCCCGGGATCCGGATGGTTCCGCCGTGGAAATGTCCGCAAAGCGTCAGATCCGCGCCCCATTTCCGGCAGGTCTCAAAAAAAAGGGGAGAATGAAATAATAATATCTCATACATTTCATGTCCGGCTTCTCGCTCCTTTTCCGCCAAGTCAGGAGAAAACGATTCTTTCATCTGATGAAAACACGTCTTCTCTGCCGCAGTTCCAACCCGCTCCGAAAGCTCTTCCATCGGCAGTTCCGGCACCGTGAAATGATGCTTATAATATATCTCCCGCAAATTGCACCCAGTTACCCGGATCCACGGATTGATCTCCTCGCTCCGATCCGACAAATAATGAACCCCCAGACGTTTTAATTCCATCTGGAACCGATCATACAAATCTCCGTACACATCCCGCTCCCGGTTCATCCGCTCCTCATGATTTCCGTTCGCATAGTAAACCGGCACAAAGGAGGTCAATTTTTCCAGAAGCGATACCGTGACGGTTAAATCTCCTTTTCCCTTACAGACCATCATATCGCCGCCGATCAGCACCGCATCCGGCTTGAATGCGCGGATCGCTGCCACCAGCGGCTCATTGTCCGTTCCATACACATTATCATGCAGATCCGACAAAAATACGCAGCGGAACGCAGCGCCATCCGGCAGCTTCGGACTCTCTATCTCATACTGGTCGGTCACAAAATGTTTTTTTTCATATTCCGAGCGGAGCAAAAGCCCCACTGTCACGGCTGCCAGTGCCGCCGCACATGCTGTGATTGCGATCATTTTGTTTCCTCCCATGTCCCATTTTCCAATTGGCTGCCGGCTGATTTTGGCTGCTGTCCGCATCACTGCCATCCTTATGCCCTGCAGACCCGAATCATTTCTATCCTGTTTATCATACGGGAAACCGGTGTTTTCGTCAAGGCAGGCAAATCCGTTGCTATTTTTTCGACCTCATGATAATATACTTTTAACAACACTGAAATGGCATTCACCTATCGTCAGCCATTTTTCAAAGGGAAATGAGCCGGTTACGGATATTTTCTTAATAACATAAATCAAGCGAGGTTTTCCATGCTTTCTTTTCTCCTGAACTGTAAACGGATTTACAACGATTTCATCAAAGACGAAGTCACGGTGTACGCCGCCCAGGCTTCTTTTTTTATCGTTCTCTCCGCCGCACCTTTTATCATGATTCTGCTGACGCTGATCCAGCTCATCCCTGCCGTCAGCCCGGAGGATCTGATGCACGTGATGACACAGCTTCTTCCCTCCAGCATCCACCCGCTGATTGAATCAGTAATCCAGGACATCCAGACTGTATCCCCGGCCGCCCTGCTCTCGGTTACCACCGTGGCAACCATCTGGTCGGCTGCCCGTGGCATGCTTGGGATCGAGCGCGGCTTAAACCGGATCATCGGCTGCCGCAAGCGCAGAAATTACCTTTTAGGACGTATCATCAACTCTGGCTATACCATCGTTTTTCTCCTGATGTGCATTTTCTCCCTGGTTCTGATGGTGTTCGGTTCCTCCCTGCAGCGCCTGCTATTCCGTTACTTTCCGATGCTGGACAGATTCGTTTCCTGCCTGATTAGTCTCCGGACGTTTCTTGCGCTGGCGCTGCTGACGCTCTTTTTCGTCGCGCTGTACACCTGGCTGCCCTATGAACGGCAGGATATCCGTCTCCAGCTTCCCGGTGCGCTGATTTCCACCGTCGGATGGATCGGATGTTCCTACGGATTTTCCATCTACTTCAACTATTTCGGTAATTATTCTTATATGTACGGCAGCTTGACCGCCGTCGTGATCCTGATGCTGTGGCTGTACGCCTGCATCTGCATCCTGTTTTTCGGGGCGGAAATCAACCAGCACTGGCGCAGATAATCCCCAGCCTCAGGAACACCGGATACAGATAGCTTGCCCCAAACACTCCCAGCTGCTTTGGTCCGGTCACGCAGCCAAGCTCCTGCGCTTTTTTATACGCCACCAGGATGCTTGCACGCGTGACCGACTTTTCTTTCCGGCTGACAAACATCTCGTTGCCCCGGATCGTGTACGAATATTCCAGCCCTTTCGCCGTGTAAAATATTGCCCCTTCAAATGCAAGAATCGCTTCCCACAGGGCATCCGGCGTCTGTTCACGCAGTAAAGTCTCCCTCTTCCGGCGCTGCACAGCTGTCTCCTGTACCTGGCAATCTGCTGTATCTGGTTTTATTTCATTCTCTTTTGTTTCATCCATTTTTCCCACATCCATTTTGGGATCTTACTTCTTCCGCGTCAATGAAACCACCGTCTCACAATTGGCAGTATGCGGGAACATATCCACGCAGCACACCTTATCCACCTGATATCCTGCCGCCTGGATCGGTTCCAGATCCCTCGCAAGGCTGGTTGGTTTGCAGGACACATAAACCATGTGGCTGACGCCAAAATTCAAAATCTTTCCGATCGCCTTCGGATGGATTCCGTCGCGCGGCGGATCCAGAACGATCAGATCCGGCTTTTCTTCCAGCTCGTCCACCACCTTGAGGACATCCCCCGCCAGAAATTCGCAGTTGCCAAGTCCGTTGCGCGCCGCATTCTCACGGGCTGCCTCGACTGCTTCCCCGACAATCTCCACACCGACTACTTTCTCCGCCACCGGTGCGAGGATCTGCGCGATCGTGCCGGTGCCGCTGTAAAGGTCAAATACGACTTTTCCCTTCGTCTCACCCACATACTCACGCGTTTTCTCGTACAGTACCTCCGCGCCCAATGAGTTCGTCTGGAAAAAAGAAAACGGCGAGATCTGGAACCGCAGCCCTAAAAGCTCTTCGTAAAAATGCTCGCGTCCGAACAGAATGTCCGTCCCCTCATCTTTTACGGCATCCGCCAATGTATCATTTTTGGTATGCAGAATGCCCGCAAAGCTTCCCTCCATAGGAAGTGCCTGAAGGCGCTCCGTCCATCCCCGTAAAAGTGCTTCCTCGGTTCCCTCAAAGGTATCCGTCTGTGTCGTCGTGATCAGATCGACCAGAATCTCCCCTGTCTTGATCGCACGGCGCACCAGAAGATGGCGCAAATAGCCGGTATGCTGCATTTTTTTATAAAATCCAACTTTCTTTTCCTCAAAATATTCTTTTGTACAGACAAGAATCTTGCAAAAATCCGGATGCACGATATGGCATTCGCCGGTTGTAACCACATCATAAAAACTGCCGCGCTTGTGCATTCCCAGCGACATAGGACCATCCTTGACCTCATCACCGAAGGAAAACTCCATCTTATTCCGGTAGCCCTGCACCAGCGGGCTGCCTAAGATGCCCTCAAACTCATATTCCGGACATACCGCATCCAGAAGGGAACGAACCTGTTTTTCCTTGATCGCAAGCTGTTCCTCATACGGAATCGGCTGATAAAGACATCCGCCGCAGATACCAAAATGCGGGCATACATCCTCTGCCGTCTCTAACTTTGAGTGCTCGACAACCTCCAAAAGCATACCCTCGCATCGACCGCCGCGCTTTTTATTGATACGGAACCGGATCTTCTGTCCCGGAAGCGCATTTTTGACGATCGCTTTCTCTCCATCTATCACAACTACGCCCTTATTTGGAAACTCAATCCGTTCTACAGTTCCTTCGTAAATCTCACCTTTTTTCATTGATAACTATATAGCTCCTTCTCTCAGTGGCTTTTACCGCACTATAATCACCAACTGCAAATGCTTCTTCAAATCACAGCTAATTTCCATCTGCGGTTCTAATTCATATCTTTATAGTATACAGGAATTTTTTTCTTTTTCCAAGATATAAAAAATACAAACTTATCTACAAACTTTCCTATGGCATAAAAAATACTGCGTGAAACCGATTTTCCGGTTCCGCGCAGTATTTATTCTGATTCATTGACTAAATTATCACAATCAGTCTTTCTTTTCTTTCTCGTCGCTCTCATCCTCGAAGAAATCGTCGTCGAAATCATCATCGAAGTCGTCCTCGAAATCTTCCAGATAATCTGGAGTAAAGAAACGATATACGCCGTATGCAATCGCTGCAACTGCTGCTACAATACCGATAATGGCTAAAATCCAGAGAATACAGTTTTTCTGTTTCTCTTCTTCTTCTTTTCTGTGAAGGAATTCATTCAGTTTGGTTGCATTCATGATCTCTTCTACTCTGGAGAGCGCATCTTTGCTCATCATATCAAATTTATTCATACACTCCACATCCTTTCCCGCGTTTTGATCCGCAATTCTTGATTTTATTATACCATCTCTCAGCCGATTTTACTATATTTTTTATTGGATCTGGCGAAAATGTTTTAATACGGCATTACTGTTTTCGCATACGTGTACCGTAACAATACGGCACGGTCTAACATTTCACCAGTTTTGCAAATGAAGCAAACATTTTTTTCACGCCCACGCGGTCAAAATTAACCGTCACCTCAAAATCCTTGCCGCCGTCCGCGATCTTCTGCACCGTTCCCTCGCCAAATTTGAGGTGGCGGACTCGGTCGCCCTCGCCGTAGGAAAGATGGTCGGCCTTCTGGACCGTAAATGCCTTGCCAAATGACGGTGCCGGGCTGGCTGGACGGCTGCTGGAACTATAAGCGCTCTTATATGGATCCAGCGTGTGGCTAGAACCAGCACTTCCGGAACCATTCACACCGCCCCAGCCGCTCATCCGGGCTGCGCCGCGCTCCCAGGCGGCATCGTTCTCTGAAAGAGGGTGTTTTCCAGACATTCCGCCAATCCGCACCCGATCGCCGTCTCCCGCGCCAAATACACCAAAGCTGCCCGTTGTCCAGCCAGAAGTCCCCGAATCTTCAAATCCGCGTCCGCCCCGGCTCATACCAGCAGCCCGTTCAAAGACGGTCGGCTGCTCTTCCTCGTCCAGAAGCTGCGGCGGAATCTCCTCGATGAAGCGGCTGACCTTCGCAAACCGCGTTTCTCCATTGACCATGCGCTGTCTCGCCGCCGTCAGCGTCAGTTCTTTCTCCGCACGGGTGATTCCGACATAGCAGAGACGCCGTTCTTCTTCGATGGCGTCCTTATCATCCGAAAAGATGGACATGCTGCTCGGAAACAGCCCGTCCTCCATGCCGCTTAAATAGACATACGGAAATTCCAGACCTTTTGCGCCGTGCAAAGTCATCAGGACAATCCTGTTTTCGGATTCGTCCAGACTATCTACATCCGCTACCAGCGCAACCTCCTCCAAAAATCCGTCCAGCGTCGGTTCCTCCGCCGTGCTCATATAGCCGGTCGCCTTATTAACCAGCTCTTCCACGTTCTGCAGACGTGTTTCTCCCTCGATCTCGCCTTCCGCCTCCAGATCCTTCTTATATCCTGTCTCTTCCAGAATCGCCTCGATAAGTTCCGGGATCGAAAGGGCCGAAAGCCGCGACCGGAAGTTTTCGATCTGCTCCGTAAACTTCTCTATCTTATCCGCCGCCTTGCCGATCGTCGGCACGCCGCGCACGCGCAGCAGCGCATCATAAAAGCTCATGCCATTGGCAGACGCATAGATCGTCACTTTTCCGATCGAGGTCGCACCGATGCCGCGCTTCGGCACATTGATAACACGCTGAACCGCCAGATCATCGCGCCCATTCGCAATCGTCTTTAAATAGCAGAGAATATCCTTGATTTCCTTGCGCTGATAGAAATTGACGCCACCGACCAGCCGGTACGGAATGCTGTAATAAATACATTTTTCCTCCAGAAGACGCGACTGTGCATTGGTACGGTACAGCACGGCAAAATCCGAATATTCCACATTTTTCTCTTCTTTCTCACGCTCAATATCACGGATAATGGCGTCTGCCTCCTCGTATGCCGTATCATACTGACGGAAGCGCACCTTCGGTCCCTCGTCATTCGCCGTCCACAGCGTCTTGTCCTTTCTGCCGCGGTTGTGGCGGATCACCTCATTTGCCGCGTTCAGGATGCTCTGGGTGGAACGGTAGTTCTGCTCCAGCTTGATAACGCGTGCGCCCGGAAATGCTTTCTCAAAACTTAAAATATTTTCGATATTTGCCCCGCGGAATTTGTAGATCGACTGGTCATCATCACCGACCACACAGATATTTCTGTACTTCTTTGCCAGCAGATCGACCAGCTTAAACTGTACAAGGTTCGTGTCCTGGTACTCGTCCACCATGATATACCGGAATTTATCCTGATAATATTCCAGCACATCCGCGTTTGCCTCGAAAAGTTCTACCGTTTTCACCAGCAGATCGTCGAAATCCAGGGCATTATTCTTCTTGAGTTCTTTCTGGTATTCCCGGTAAATCTGAGCAATCTTTTTCTCCCGGAAGTCCGCTCCCGCCTGCTGCTCAAACTCATCCGCCGTGATCCGGTCATTTTTCGCCGCAGAAATCCGTGACAGCACCGCCCGCTCCTTAAACTGTTTCGGATCCGCCTGCATTTTCTTGAGCACCTGCTTCATCAGCGTTTTCTGGTCGTCGCCGTCATAGATAGTAAAATTCGTGTCATATCCCAGACGGTCGATAAACCGGCGCAGAATCCGAACGCAGCTCGAATGGAACGTGCTGACCCAGATCGCCTCCGCGCCTTCCCCCACAATCTTATCCACACGCTCGCGCATCTCCGCCGCCGCTTTATTGGTAAATGTGATCGCCATGATATTCCACGGCGCCACCCGTTTTTCCTCGATTAAATACGCAATCCGGTGTGTCAGAACGCGCGTCTTTCCTGAACCGGCGCCTGCCAGAACCAGGAGTGGTCCCTCCGTGTGAAAAACCGCCTCCCGCTGCATCGGGTTAAGTGTGTCGTATTTGCTCATATATATTTCGTTCCCTTCTATCCTCTTATATAATCTATTTTTAATGACAAAAAGTATGTTCGAATACGCTCTAGTATAATCTATTTTCTCTTGGATGTCACGGAATTTTCATTGATTTTAAATTTCTCCTTGCTATCTGGTTTTCAAAACTATATAATATCACATAGAGAGTTCATGACAGCGGAAGCGCCAAAATCGCCTCCCTGTTTCGCAGCTTTCGAATTTCAACGCAGCGAGGTACATACATGAAATCAAACGAAGAACGCCTGCAGGATCTGCTGGCTTATGTTGATAGTCTGACCCGGGTGCATCCGTCGGAGATTCCCGGTATTGATTTATATATGGATCAGGTCACGACCTTCATGGACAGCCACCTGAACACTTCCAAATGGCTGGGCGAGGATAAGATCCTGACCAAAACCATGATCAATAACTATGCCAAAAATAACCTGCTGCCGCCGCCCGTCAAAAAACGCTACTCCAAGAATCATCTGCTGATGCTGATTCTGATTTATTATTTTAAAAATGTGATATCCTTTCGGGATATTGAACAGCTCTTCTCGCCCATCAGCGAGCACCACTTTTCCCATGGTTCCAGCCCGGAATTAGAAGAGCTTTACAACGAAATCTTTTCGCTGGAAAAAGGGCAGCGCAAGCGCTTGCAGGAAGACGTCATGGCAAAATTTGACGCCGCTAGCCAGACATTCAAGGACTATGACTGTGAAGACCGCGAGTATTTACAGCTGTTCGCCTTTATCAGTGAGCTGGCGTTTGATGTCTATCTGAAAAAACAGATGATTGAAATCCTGGCGGAACAGCTCCGGCAGGAGACGACGGTGAATCCGAAGAAGAAGAAATAGGCAGCACTTCCGCTGTACCGCCACACTCAAAAACAGGCTAAACAACAAAAATTTCAACCCATTGCATCATACACGATAAAAAAGACACTGGAATCACTTCCCCTTGTGGAAATTCTTTCAATGTCTTTTTTCTTTCATTTCTTTTTATCTTTCATTCAACCAGCTGCCAACTCCTGAGACAATTCCACCCCAAGCCAAATTTGTCCATCTTTGGCAGGTTGGTTTGCCATACCTATGAAAGTACGCGCTTTATCTATCGTGCGTATATTCCTACTTCGTCTTACGCTTCCGTTTTCTCCGCCTCTTCCTGCTCTTTCACACGCGCAAATACCATATCATATCCGTCGCTTCCGTAATTTAAAGAACGGTTGACACGGCTGATCGTCGCTGTCGATGCGCCGGTCTTGTCCGCGATCTCCAGATATGTCTTCTTCTCGCGCAGCATCTTCGCTACTTCATATCTCTGGGAAAATGATAAAAGTTCATTAACTGTGCATACATCCTCGAAAAAGCTATAGCATTCGTCGGTATTTTTCAGTGTCAGAATCGCCTGGAACAGATGATCCACAGCTTCGGTTTTCAGTTTTTTATTCATAATGCAAGGCACCCCTTTTTAATATGTACTCCGAAAATATATTCATTTTTCCGTTTTTCTTATATTAACATATTAAAGTTTTAAAGTCTAGTATCTTGCCTATTTTTATGAATATTTTATTTTTCATCTGTTCACGCAATATACATTTATGCGAATCTGTCAAATCTTCTACAGCATAAACTTCTCCACCACATGAGCCACACCGTCGTCGTTGTTGGAATAGGTAATAAAGTCTGCAGCTTTCCGCACCGGAAGCACCGCATTCTCCATCGCTACGCCTAATCCGGCATACTGAATCATCGTGAGGTCGTTGTAGCCGTCCCCACAGGCAATCATCTGCTCACGCGAAAGCCCGATGTGAGAAAGAAGGCGCTCTAACGACTGTGCTTTATCGATGCCCCTCGGAAGCACCTCCAGGAAAAACGGCTCCGAACGGTAAACGCTGAAATTCTTCCCCATCGCCGCCTTGACGCGCGGCTCGACCATCGCCAGGTAGTCTCCATCCTCCATCATCAGGTATTTCGGTACCGGATACGTGATCGCAGCTTCCATGTCGTCCACCTGTACTAACTCCATGCCGTTGATCCGCGCTTCCAACTTTGCATAGGGACTGTCACTCTGGTTCGTCAGAAGCTTTGCCCCCGCCTCATCGTAACTCAAAAGCCCCACCTGTTCCTCCTCGGCCAGGCGTATAATCTTCTGATTCGCCTCCTGCGGCAGGGAACGGCTGAATATGATCTCGCCGGTTTTGCAGTTCGTGATCCTGCCTCCATTAAACGACAGAATATAACTGCCGTATTTTGCCAGATCCAGCTCTCTCGCAAGCGGCAGCACCCCCGGCGTCGGACGCCCGGACGCCAGTACAATCTTCTTTCCGCGCTCCTGAAGCTCCATCAGACGCTGCTTCGTCTTTGGCGTAATCACCTTATCTCTGTTTGTTAAGGTTCCGTCCAGATCCAGGACGATAATCTCATAACTATGTTTTTCGGTCATATTTACTCCACATTCAAATCATACATACTATTACACGTATATACGATACTTGGAAAAGGTGGATTTGTCAATTAGCAACATACCACATTACTTAATGCAAGGTATTCTGAACTCTTTTCTTTACAATCACAGAATCAAACGGTCGGGTGATATAATCCGTGATTCCCAGGTCATATGCTTTACGCATCGTATCAACCGGTTCTTCCGAAGAAATCATGATTACAGGAGTTTCCGTAATACACTGACTTTGGTTCATCCATTTCAAAACATCAAAGCCATTCATCTGTAACATATTGATGTCTAAAAGCATCCGATCAATTCCAACATTTTCTCCCAGCATCTGAATGACCTGACTTCCATTTTCAGCTTCCAGATAATCATAAGTTTCTCCCAGAATTTCTTTCAACCTATCTCTGTTAAATTCCGCGTCATCTACAATCAGTATTTTTTTCTTTTATCCGTATTTTAATTTTCTATATATATGCAGTTTTATGAAGTTCTAAACACCTGGTCAAAAACAGTAAGTATGGTTTTTATATCAATCGGTTTTGCAATATGTTTATCCATTCCCGCTTCTTTTGCTCTTATTCTGTCCTCCGTGAACGCATTTGCTGTCATTGCAATGATCGGTATCGCCTTAGCATCCTTTCTATCCATGGAACGAATCGTCTTTGCTGCTTCATAACCATTCATGACCGGCATCATGATATCCATAAGAATCGCATCAAATTCACCGGGTTCACTTTTTTTGAATCGTTCAACGGTTTCCTGCCCATTCCATGCCTTAGTCACGACAGCACCTTCATTCTGAAGCACAAATTCAGCAATTTCCATGTTCAGCTCATTATCTTCTGCCAGAAGAATATGCATTCCCTTTATAGATTTTCCATCTGATACATCTTTCTTTTCTTCCCGTTTATCCGAATTCAGATCGATTTTAAATGGAATCCGGATCACAAAGGTAGTCCCTGCACCGTTTTCACTTTCAAAGGTAATGGTTCCACCCATTGTCTCAATCAACTTCTTTGCAATCGGCATTCCCAGGCCTGTTCCGGCAAATTTTGTACGGCTTCCTGCATGTTCCTGGGCAAACGGTTCAAAAATATGTTTCTGAAACTCATCTGTCATTCCGATTCCTGTATCCCGGCAGACAAATTCTATTGTCGTCATCTCTGGCTGTCCGGATGGAATCTCCCGGCAGCTAATATAGATATGTCCGTTTTTTCTGTTATATTTCACCGCATTCGACAGTATATTCATCATCACACGTTTCACATATCCTGGACTTCCAATAAGCTTCCGATGTGTGATTTCTTTCTTCTCCCACACGATCCGGATATTCTGTTCTGCCGCCATCTGCTCGATCACAACAAGTACTTCCCTGGAAATACGGCTCAGATCAAACGGAATTTCTTCCAAAATCACTTCGCCCGACTCCAGCTTACTCATATCCAGGACATCGTTTACCAGTTCCAGCAACAAATTGGATGCCTCTTTCACCTTTGTTCTGTATTCTGTCTGTTTCTCCATATCATCTGCACAATGATCTGCCATATTGACCAAACCGCAGATTCCATTAATCGGAGTTCGGATATCATGGCTCATCCGCTGAAGAAACTCTGTTTTTGCCCGATTAGCGGCTTCCGCCTTTTTTGCAGCTATCAAAAGTTCCGCTTTATATTTTTCATCCTTTTCCCGTTCTTGTTTCTCATGTTCCAGATTGGTTCTGGAGATACAGAACCAAAATATACCAACTATCAAAGCATATAGAAAAATGACACCAGTCACACTTAATGGAAGGTTATGAAACACTTCCGCATCCGGAAGATATGCATAAATATAATAATCCCTCTGCTTCAGCATGATTCCGTAGCATCCAGTTCCTTCATTCTTTAAATGAAAAATATGCTGACTGTCCATGTGCTTTTTCATTGCCTGAACAACCTCATTGTCGGCCGTATTCTGCCCCAGCAGGCTCTCATCGTTACTGGCAACAACGACCCCCTCGTCTGCAACAATAATTGTTCCATCTTTTTGGACGCCATATCCATTTAAAAGTCTCTGTATCGTCAAAGTATAGTTTCTGGTAAATTCAGGAGATGTGTAATAATAAATTGCCACAACACCCGGCGCGTCTTTTCTGGCACAGGCTGCAATGTCGATCCGGGACCCGTCTTCTTTGGCAAACCGTTCTGAATAAGATCTTTCTTCATATCCTGCAAAATCCATGATAATTTCTTTTTGCAGATACTTCGTAATCTCATCCGTCAGTGACTCGTTCATGCTGTACTCACAGACCGTCTTTCCTTCTGCATCAAGTACAAGGATACCATCCACCCAGAGTGTCTGCAGATTATCTTTCAGAAACTCCCGGCTTAACTGACCGCCGCTTTCTGTTTCCATGTTAATATTGGTACTCATCTGTCTGGCACTTTCAATGGCACGGAGGAGACTTTTGGATTCCGAAGATTCATTAT
>OMGU01000138.1_pt1 | contig 80694 bp, 90 predicted proteins | sample 1646121 | NCBI WGS metagenome assembly OMGU01 (sample SAMN05578581, study PRJEB25193) | human gut metagenome | biome: Human Microbiome; feature: human-associated habitat; material: feces | host: Homo sapiens | place: USA:Birmingham
GCTTATTTGCCATAGTAGAAATACTAAAAGTAACATTGATTATTATAGAAAAATGCAAAAAGCACTAATCACCACCGACAATGGAAAAAGATTAGTGCTTCAGCATTAACTTTATTTCAAAGTAACCACTGCTTTTCCAGTAGTCGTTCTCTATATGTATTATACAAAGAAACCAAATGTATTTCCACAAGAAAAATTCTAAATCTAAAACAATGATTTATATAATTTTCTCCTGATTTTCTAATGAATGACGTATCGACAGAACATTTATGGTTTTATTATTTTCATCTACATAATAATATAGTAAATAATTTTTGATTACCATCTTTCGGACCTCATGGAATCCTAAAAATCTATTTTTAATCATTGGATTTGATTCAGGAAAATCACACACCAAAGCAAGCCTCTCAATCAATAAAATATAGAAGCTTTTTGCAGCGTGTAAATTGCATAAATGATTAGTCAAATAATCTAATATATTATCTAAATCTATTTGCGCTTCATCCGTAAAGAAATACTTATAAGCCATACTTATCTTTCATTTCTTCCATTACTTTTATACCATCTTTTAATTTACCAGAATACATCTGTTGCAATCCTTCATACACAGCTTTTGCTTCCTCTAATTCCTCAAAAATACTTCTATAATAGTCAATATCCATTACCACAAGACGTCCATATCCATTTTTTGTAACAAACACCTTTCCACTATCTTTACACAATTCCTCAATACGTACTGTATTTTTTAAATCTCTCATTGGTACGATTTCCATAAAAGTACCTCCTTGTGGCTATATTATATACCTTTTATGGTCACGCATCAATAATTTGAAACTTTTTCAACAATATTACGACTCTGAAATGCAAAAAGCACTAATCACCACCGACAATGGAAAAAGATTAGTGCTTCAGCATTAACTTTATTTCAGAGTAACCACTACTTTTCCAGTAATCGTTCTCTATATGTATTATACAAAGAAACCGAATGTATTTCCACAAGAAAAGCTAAAAATCCCATACAACATTTTATTTATGTTAAAAGCATCTATTTACACTTTACTTAAAGTAAATATTGAGCTTTTCATATCATTCAACTGTCGAAAAAAAAGAATAATTCAAACGAACTATCCTTTCTTTTGTTGAATCCAATATACACTTTCTGCAACACGAACTTTCAAACCATCCATTATCATTTCTTTTTGTTGAAAGTTTGCCAAAACATTCAAGCGATTCCAGAAAGTTCTTTCGCAAGTGGATTTCCCATCAATAAAACATTCCATTTTGCGTCTCCCTCGACGTTTATCATAGAATATTCTGAATACGCTTACAAGTCTTGACTTTTTTTATTTTTATGATTCTTTATTTTACAGAAATGACTGTATATCCTGCATTTGTCACGGCATCACTCAACATCTGATCTGTGATATTCTCTGTGCAATTTAATGTAGCTGTTTTTTCATCTAAACTAACCACTACATCACTTACACCTTCCACTTTACTTAATGCATCCTTTACGTGTGCCACACAATGCATGCACATCATACCATCTACTGTTACTACTTTTTTCATTTTCTTTTCCTCCTTATATTCAACGGGAATATAACCCGCATCTTCAACCGCTTGTTTTAAAGCCACCTTATTTACTTGTTGCACATAGTCAATATCGGCCTTACCTAAATTATAATCCACACGAACTTCTTTTACATTTGGAACCTTCTTTAAAGCATCCTCTACTAACCATGCACAATGTCCACAGGACATACCATCAATATGCATTGTGTATGTTTTGACTTCTTCCATTTCAACTCTAGGTTTAAAATAACGAAGTCGTAAAGCGTTTGTGACAACACAAACACTACTCAAAGACATACATGCCGAACCAATCATTGGTGATAATCGAAGTCCAAATGCTGGATACAATAAACCTGTCGCAACTGGGATTCCTAAAATGTTATAGAAGAAAGCCCAAAATAGATTCATCTTAATATTTTTAATAACGTCACTTGATAAATCAATTGCCGTCACTACATCCAATAAAGAGCTTTTCATCAAAATCACATCCGCACTATCTAAGGCAATATCGGTTCCAGCACCAATCGCAACCCCAATATCTGCACGCATTAATGCAGGCGCATCATTGATACCATCACCCACCATCATAACCTTCTTACCTTGTTCTTGAAGCTTACGAATTACACTCTCCTTATCTTGTGGCAACACATCACTAATCACTTCATCCACACTTAAAGATTTACCAATCGCATTCGCTGTTTTTTGATTGTCTCCAGTCAACATAACCACACGCATATTCTTCTTTTTAAATTGTTCTAATGCAACCTGACTCGTACTACGAATGGTATCCGCCACACTTATTAAACCAATCACATTTTGATCTTCCACAAAAATCAATGGAGTTTGACCTAAACTGGCATAAGCATCTAAGTCTGATAAAACATTTTGATTTATTTGAATATTTTTCTCTTCTAATAACCTTTTATTTCCTGCCAAATACACATGTCCATTTAGCTTAGCCTGAATACCACGACCCGAAATGTTTGTGAATTGTTCAGGTTGTTGAAGCTTTATATTTTTATCTTCCGCATACTCCACAATAGCCTGTCCCAAAGGATGCAAAGAACCACTCTCTAAGCTTGCCGCCATTGAAATAAAGTCATTCATACTAATATTTGTATATACCTTAACACCTTGAACACTTGGCTTTCCTGAAGTAATCGTACCCGTCTTATCCAATACAATCGTATCAATCGAATGTAGCTGTTCTAATATGGCAGCCGACTTAATTAAAATCCCATTTTCCGCTGCCTTACCCGTACCTACCATAATCGCAACTGGCGTAGCTAAACCTAAGGCACAAGGACAAGAAATCACGAGTACACTAATCGCATTGGATAACGCAAATTGAATCGTTTGACCACTGATCAACCATGCGACAAATGTAATCAATGCGATTAAAATCACAACAGGAACAAATACACCACTAACTTTATCTGCCAAACGAGCAATAGGGGCCTTTGAGTTACCAGCATCATCGACTAGCTGAATGATCTTAGCCAAAGTTGTATCTTCACCTACTTTTTCAGCCTCAAACTGAAAAGTACCATTCTCATTCATAGTAGCTGAAATGACTGAATCCCCTACATTCTTTTCTACCGGAAGACTCTCACCCGTAATCGCCGACTGATCCACATAACCTGTACCCGAAATAACTTTACCATCTACTGGAATTCTTTGTCCTGGACGAATCACAACTATATCATGAATTTGAATACTTTCACTCGACACAACAATTTCTTTCCCATCCCTTAAGATCGTCGCATTTTTTGGTGCTAAGTCCACCAACTTATCTAAGGCATCACTCGTTTTTGCCTTAGATCTAGACTCCAAATACTTTCCAACACTAACCAAAGTCACAATGGTTGCGGCCGACTCAAAGTATAAAGAATGCATTGCCATATGGGCCATTTCCATATTCTGCACCCCAAAATAATAGGCCATCTGATAAACACCGATCAAGCCATACACAAAGCTTGCACCTGAACCCATCGCAACTAAAGAATCCATATTGGCCGACTTTTTCATTAAAGCTTTAAATCCCGTAATAAAGAAATGTCTTTGAATAAACAATATAAATAGACATAAAATCAGCTGTGTTAAGGCTGAAACCATCATCCATTCCATACCCTCTAAAATAGGAAGGCCTACCATAGGACCCATCGCAATTAGAAGTAAAGGAACCAATAAAACTAAACTTAAAATCAATCTTTGTTTAGCACTTCTTTGATCCGATTCCACTCGATTCTGACGATTCTGCCATACCTTACGAACCTCTGTCTTTTGACCATGCACACTAGCTCCATAGCCAATCTGTTTTACAGCTTCACAAATCGTTTGTTCATTCACCTTATCTTGATCAAATTCAACCTTCATTGAATTCGATAATAAAGAGACATCACAATGACTCACACCATCTAACTTACTCACAACACGAGTTACATTAGCCTGACAAGCCGCACATGTCATGCCTGTCACATCAAACTTTTCTTCCATTGAAACCACCTACTTTAACTTCTTTACTAAATCCATAACCTCACTCATGATTTCTGTATTTCCATTTTGCACATCCTCAACAACACACGTATTTAAGTGTTCCTGCAAAACAATGTATCCAAACGCCTGCAAAGCACTCTCTACTGCCGCTACCTGCACTAAGATGTCGCCACAATACCGATTCTCCTTCAACATATTCTCAATTCCATTCAATTGTCCTACCATACGATGAAGACGATTCGTCAATTGTTTGATTTCTTTCTCATCTCTAGGCTTATGCTTTTTATGACAACACTCACTCATTGATCTCACCTCGATATAATGATATACCCCCTATAGGTATATTTCAAGTGATATGATTTGTGGCATAATAAAAGAAAGGAAAAACTCTATGAAATATAATTATTACGTGTACCTGCCAAGAATTGGAACCATTCTTGTCATGTTTTTAACGTGCAGTGCACTCTTCTCAAAAGAAATCTTTTTTAATATCATATACCTTGTTTTTGTCGTGCTCTTTAGCCAAATTCTATTTATATATGAAAAAAGACTATTAAAAAACAATGAACCACAATACGAAAAAATCAGTTTTCGCGATTCATTGTTGATGTATCCCATTCTATTAAATATTGAACTATTCCTATTTTCGATTGTCAGCCTATTTAGTATATTGATCCTTCTATGCATCAATAAAACCATTATGGCACTCATCACAATTGGAGTTATCACAATTATTATTTCACTCTATTTCAATATGCGAAGACACTAGTCTTCCTTTTTTTCTGTCTGATTCAACATACGATATCCAACACCCACATGCGTCTGAATATACTTCGGATTTGAAGTATCCGGCTCAATCTTTTTACGCAAAGTAGCCATAAACACTCTTAGACTTGGCGTTTCTGTACCTTGAACACTTCCCCATACTTCTTGCATGATATAATTATGTGTTAAAACCTTATCGGTATTTTTAGCTAAAACACACAATAATTTATATTCAATCGGAGTTAAATGGATTTCATGCCCATTCTCATATACACAACCCTGCGCATAATTGATTGTCAAATCTCCATTTTCATATACACTCTCATTTACACTTATGGCCTGACTATTATTTAATCTTCGAATCGTTACACGAAGTCTAGCCAACAATTCATCCACTGAAAATGGTTTTGTCAAATAGTCATCGGCCCCTAAATCTAAAGCTTTTACCTTATCTTGATCTTCACTTCTTGATGAAACCACAATAATTGGAATATTTGACCAAGAACGAACCTTCTTTATAACATCCAAACCATCCATATCTGGCAATCCTAAATCTAGAAGCATAATGTCCGGATTATAAGAAAGCACATTCATGATTCCTTGCTTCGCTGTTTTTGCCAGACGAAACTGATAATTTTCCATCTCTAGAGTTGTCGTAATCAAATTCCCAACCGCAATATCATCTTCAATTACTAAGATTTGAACTTTATTCATACAACTTTACCTCCACTGCATCCAATACAAACTTAAAACAAGCTCCATGAGGCGTTACATTCTCAACCCAAATCGTACCACCATGCGATTGAATAATAGATTTACACAAAGATAGACCTAGACCCATGCCACGTCTTGTATCTCCACCTCGGTTATTTTCCGTATAGAACATCTCAAACAATTGTTCAGGATGTAATACACCATTTCCATCATCTTGAACTTCTATTAAAATTTTATCCTCAACCCGCCTAGCATTCAAAGAAATATTTGAATTTTCAGGCGTATATTTGATCGCATTATTTATTAAATTCACTAAAACCTGAATAATCAAGCGTGCATCCATATTAGCCATCAATAAATCATCCTCTAAATGCATAGAAATATTATGTTTGCGTTTATTACGACCCAAATGATGAATAGCCTCTCTAAAAATATCCTCAATCATTTCTGGTTGTAAATTCAACTGCATCGTACCATTTTCAATTCTCGTTATAAACAATAAGTTTTCCACCAAATCATACAACCACATCGCATCATTATAAATATCTTGATACAATTCCTTCTTCTTTTCTTGTGAAAACGCATTCTCGTTTTCCAATAATAAGCCGGCATTGCCTGAAATACTAGTCAGTGGCGTTCTTAAATCATGCGAAATCATACGTAATAAATCGGCTCGCAACGCCTCTTGTTTGGCTTGTTGCTCAATCTTTAGATTTTCTAAACGAATCATTTCCTTCTCTAAAGCCATACCACACTCGTCCAATATCGCAAGCCACAAATTTTTTTCAAAAGAATCTATCTTATCTTTTAATACAATTCCAACCACACCTAACACTTCGTGCGTTCCATTAATAGGCAAATATAAACACATCGAATCCGAATGATAACTCGTTGTCTTTCCAGCCTCATGCCTATTTTTATAAACCCAAGCCACAATATCCGTTTCTACAGGACACTGTCCTAATAGAATAGGCTCATCATTATGTGGATACAACACTAAATCCGTATCCAATAATTTATGCAGCTGTTTTAACATCGAAGCATAGATCGCATTCATATCATTCGCCTTTTGAAGCATCTGGCTCATCTCCAATAAGACTTGCGTACGATACACTTGTTTGGCATTTTCGAAAGATTGTTTCTTTAATCTTGTCATTAATGAACTAGATGACATGGCCACCACAAACATAACAATATATGTCGTAATATAGCTTGGATCACTCAACAAAGAAAAGTAGGGGTATGTAAAGAAAAAGTTAAAGCATAACACTGAAAATAAAGACGCCAATAAACTATAGATATATCCACTTGTCCAAATGGATACAAATACAATGCCCAAGATATAGATCATAATAGGCGTTGTAATCAAAAATTGAAAATGCATAAATCCCTTTCCAATAAGCGTACAAAGAAGAAGAATCCCCATCATTTTTAATGTATCTTTCAATGAAAAGCTCAAAAGATTAAAACTAAAATGAAACATGCGACGATAATCCTGCGGATAATTCACAGAATATACATCAATATTTTTTAACTTAAACAATGCTTGTTTCGCCAAATTTTTTTCTAAAACAACACAATCTACCTGAGAAACACCCACATATTCCACAAGCTGAGGCAATACATCCTGTCCATAAAGAATCGTTACTTTTGCCCCTTTACTCTCCGCATACTTAATATTTTCACGTAAACAACTCTTTGATGCCGCACTTATCCCCTCATATTTTGGAGTTTGCACAAAAATAGCACTCAATACTGCATGATTGCTTTTCGCAATTTGAGCTCCCTTATCAATAACTCTAGAATTATATTTAGAAGCCGATAAACATATTAATACATTCGCCATAAAGTTAGTATAACACAAGCCCACAAAGAATCATTCATCTTAACATTGTCTTAACATAATGTTAGAATACTTTATAGAATCTTAATACAGACTAGTGTAGAATGTTTTAAGATATTAGGATAGGTGGTTTTATGTTTAAAAAACGTATGAAACGCATTACCCCAGGACAAATGATTATCCTCAGTTTTGCGACTATGATATTTATCGGTGCCTGCCTGCTTATGCTTCCATTTTCCACAAACGATGGTAAGGGCGCACCCTTTTTAGATGCATTATTCACTTCAACCAGTGCCTCCTGCGTAACCGGACTGATTATGCATGACACAGCACAATATTGGTCCCCCTTTGGACAACTCATTATCTTGATTCTGATTCAAATTGGAGGTATGGGCGTCATTACGATGGCCATTCTACTCTTTGTTCTTGGAGGCAAGAAAATTGGTTTTAAACAAAGATATTTTATGCAACAATCTATTTCTGCCCCAAAACTAGGAGGTATTATCCGAAACACAAAATGGATTATAAAAGCTACAATATGTGTCGAAGCACTAGGTGCCATCTTATTAGGCATACGCTTCTTACCGCGTTTTGGACTTGTCAAAGGCCTATGGTATTCCATATTCCATTCCATCTCAGCCTTTTGTAACGCAGGTTTTGATCTAATGGGCACAAACCAAGCTTACTCATCTTTAACAGGATATGCCGGCGATATTTTAGTATCCAACGTCATTGCAGCACTAATCGTACTTGGTGGTTTAGGCTTCTTTGTCTGGAAAGATGTTGTTGAATACAAACATCATTTACATAAATATTCACTACAATCCAAAGTTGTATTATTTACTACTGCAACATTGTTGATCATCAGTACACTCTATTTCTTTATCAATGACTTTAGCCATTGGAATATGCGTCTAGCCGATCAAATCAACGTTTCCATTTTCCAAGCCGTATCCCCAAGAACAGCCGGATTTAATACGATTGATTTAAACAAAATGAATCAAAGCAGCATTTTCTTTATGACACTATTAATGTTGATAGGAGGAAGTCCACAAGGTACGGCCGGAGGATTTAAAACAACAACACTAGCCGTATTAATTCTAAGTATTCGTGCTGTATTCAATCATAAACAAAACCCACAATGTTTTGGAAGACGCATTTCCATGGACACATTAAACAATGCGACCGCCCTATTTATGTTGTTTATGGTATTATTCTTTACAGGAACATTCCTTATTTCAGCCTTCGATCAATTACCCATTCTTGACGCCCTATTTGAAGCGGCCTCTGCCATTGGTACCGTCGGATTGACATTAGGAATCACACCTACATTATCAAGTGCATCACATTGTATTTTAATTTTCTTGATGTTCTTTGGAAGAATTGGAGGCTTAACTTTACTTTTAGCCATTTCGAAACATCAAGTTGTCGCAAACACAAATTTACCACAAGAAAATATCACAATTGGATAACAGGAGGAACATATGAAATCAGTATTAATTATTGGTATGGGACGTTTTGGACGTCACATGGCACAAAAACTATATGATTTAGGACATGACGTTTTGGCCATTGATAAAAATGAAGAAAAAATCAACAAAGTCCTTTCTTATGTCACAAACGCTCAAATCGGAGATTCTACCGACGAAAGCTTTATTGACTCACTAGGCGTATCGAACTTTGATCTTTGCGTTGTAGCCATTGGAGATGACTTTCAAAGCTCACTCGAAACAACAGCCCTATTAAAAGATTATGGATCAAAACTTGTTGTCGCAAGAGCCGTGCGCGATGTACACGCTAAATTCTTATTGCGCAATGGAGCCGATGAAGTTGTATATCCTGAAAAACAAATTGGTAACTGGGCCGCCGTACGTTTTTCAAGCGAAAACATCTTTGACTACGTACAACTTACTCCAGAATATTCCATTTATGAAATTGCCGTACCAACCGCTTGGATTGGAAAAACCATGTTAGAACTCGATATTCGTAGAAAATACCATATCAACATTCTAGCTACAAAATTCAATGGAATTCTAGACCCACTTCCTAGTGCTGAACATACTTTCCAAGAATCCGAAAACATTCTTATTCTTGCACAAAATTCAGACGTACAAAAATTCCTTCGCTTTTAATGAAATCTTAACATGATTCCTCATTCTTTTACACCATTTAAACATTTAAAATTCTACAATAAAGGTGTAAAAAAGAGGCGATTATTTATGTTAGGAATTTTATCAATAGGATCCGTAATCTACATTTCTTTCTTAGTCCCACGACTTTTAAATCACATCTTAAATATCACTCACCATTAATGTATACCGCGAACATGTCAATTATCCCCATTTTTAAGTTATAAATATACTTAAGAAAGGGGATTTTATTATTATGAAAACATGGAAACTAGTCAGTGGAATCATTTCCATTGTATTAAGTGTATTTGGCGTATTCCAAAGTATGATGGCAGGCCTTGCCAACGCACTAGAAGAAAGTGGACAAGTAAGTGGAAGTGCAGGACTTGTTGTTAGTATATGCATGCTTTGTGGAGGAATTGTATCGATTGTATCTAGAAAGAACAATTCAAAAGGAACCCACATTGCACTTATTATTCTGTTTGGTTTAGCTACATTCACAGGCTTTGTACTTGCAGGAAACTACTTCGACCTATATATTTGGTCAGCATGGTGTTTAATCAACGCAGTACTTGCCTTCATCTCACTAAGAAAAGGTATCAGAAATTAAAACTGATACCTTTTTAAATTAATAACTAACAACGATTTTTTTGACATAGATAGTCTTCTACAACTTCGAATAAATCAGGCGGGTACAAATAATCATCATCAGAATCGTCAACTATGCGATACTAATTTTTCTCAATTGATAAAACTTTATAAATTGCTCCTTCTGTTAAATCTATATCATCTAGATGTGCAATATATCTAACCTTCATCTAACCACCCCTTGATTTCAAATCAACCTTTCAAACATTTTGGCAATTAAACAATTAACTACAATAAATTCTTTGTTTTTCGAACCAAGTATAATGGAAGATTCGTGAAATCACCATCTTTACGATATCCACGCTTAGAAAAACGATATGCATGTTCTGGTGCATAATTTGCGACATATGTCTTAAAAGAAGTGGCAGATCTATCCTCACCACCCTTTACTTCAATTGGAATAATTTCCATTTTATTTTGAACCACAAAATCAATTTCACCATTTCTATCCGAATAATATCGAGGTTCAACTTCAAATTGACCTTTTAATTGTTGTAACACATAGTTTTCTGTCAACGGCCCTTTAAATTGGTAATCCGTTTTCAATAATATGGTGCCATTATCCACACCCGCCATTTGTTTAAGAAGCCCAGTATCAAACACAAACAATTTAAACTGATCCAATTTATCAAAAGCAGACAACGGATGTTCCATCTTAGACACATTATATACACGATTAAGCATACCCGCTGATACAAGCCATTCAATAGCTTCTTCAAAATCTCTAGCTCTAGCACCTTCACGAACGGCACTATACATAAACTTCTCATTTGGTTTCGCAAGTTGAGCAACAATACTTCTAAACACCATCAAAATACGTCCACTATTCACTTTTCCATTGTGTTTAGAAAAATCATTTTCATAAACCTCAATCAATTCTCTTTGAATTTTAGATATCATAGTAGGATCCTTGTACTTGATCCATGAAGATACACATTCAGGCATACCCCCTATAATAAGATAATAATTAAATACATCCAATAGGCGTTGATGAAAAATCTCTTCAATCACTTGTCCTTTTTGAACACTTTCATAATATGCATATAGCCCAGAATCAATCGCATCTAAAAATTCATCAAACGTTAATGGATAAATATCTAAAAGATTAACCATACCTACAGGATATGACTTTGGCTTTGCCAATAATGTACCTAAAAGACTTCCTGCCGCTATCACATGATATTCATTCGCCTTTTCTTTGAAATACTTCAGTGTATTTAATGCTTCAGGACACTCCTGAATTTCATCAAAGATAATCAAAGTTTTTTCAGGCTCAATTTTTTCATCACTGATCATAGAAAGAAGTTCAATAATACGATGTGGATTTTTATTGGTTTCAAAAATAGATTTTAATTCATCTTCTTCATCAAAGTTAAAATAAACATAATTATCATAATAATTCTGACCGAATTCCTTCATCAACCAAGTCTTACCAACCTGTCTTGCCCCTCTTAATACCATTGGTTTTCTCTCAGGACTATTTTTCCATTGAACTAGTTCTAAAATCGCATTTCGCTTCATGATACCACCTCTTAATTATAAATTAACACATTTTTCCGGACTTTTCTACATCTATTCAACACATTTTTCCGGACTTTTTAGTATTGTTTTTACACATTTTTCCGAGATTTTCAGTATCTATTTTGCACATTTTTTCTCTACATTAAAAAAGACAGCATTTAAGCTGCCTATCTTACCATATCACGAGTGATGTCTTTTAAGCTTTTAGCCCCACACATCTCCATAGTATCTTGAAGTTCACTGCCAAGTTTATCCACTAAGACTTGAATACCTTCTTCTTTTGCTCCATAGATCGCATTCACAAATGGACGAGCTACAATGACAGCATCCGCACCTAATGCCAAAGCCTTAAAGATATCGACACCATTACGAAGTCCACCATCCACAAAGATTTTCATACTGCCATCTACAGCTTTTACAATCTCTTCGAGTACTTCAGCAGTTGCAGGCGTCTGATCTTGAACTCGACCACCATGATTCGAAACCACAATTGCACTAGCTCCCGCTTCTTTTGCCTTTAAAGCCCCCTTCACACTCATAACACCCTTCACAATAAATGGTACAGGTGTATTTGAAATGATTGCCTTTAATTGTTCTGTATTCATTCTTCCTGCAGGAGGCTGACACCCCTTCAAGAAAGGAAGTCCAGCTGCATCTACATCCATAGCTACCGCAAAGGCATTACTGTTTAAAGCTAAATTTAGCTTTTCCAAATAAGTCTCTAAGCTCCAAGGTTTAACCGTTGGAATACCATACCCATTATTCTCTTTAATAATTCGTGTCGCATTTTCCATTATACTAGGATCTTTTCCATCTCCTGTAAACGCACAAATGCCTGCTTCTATACAACCTTTTACTAAGATATCATTGTATCCATTATCATCATATGCATCTGAATAGTGCATGGCTACAGCTCCTACAGGACCTGCAAAAATCGGATATTTAAATGTATGACCAAATAGTTCTAATTCTGTACTTACTGGCTCATTATCAGTAATTGTATCCATATTCACACGAATGTTTTTCCAAGCATCATAGTTACGCATCGCAACATCCCCAATCCCTTTAGCACCAGGACCTGGAATCGTATTTCGACATGCCCTTCCATCACATACAGGACAAGACTTACATAATTTTGTCCCCATCACTTCACGACTTTTTTCCATCAATTCCATATAATTCATAATCATTCCTCCATTACATTCGCTATAACTAAACCTAATATTCCGGCTACCAGTTTCACAACCACAAACCAAGTCACACTTGCAGGATTGACTGAGGCAATAAAACCGAGTTGTCCGCCAAACACAAAAGCTCCACTCAAAGAAAAGGCAGCATTTATAATCTTGCCCTTCTTATTCATCTTACTAAATAAAGGAAGCATCGCAATACTTGTTCCAAAAGATAAGATAATTCCCATCACTGAGTATTTATCAATATTTAGTATTTGACCTACTCTTTCAATCTGATTTGAAAACTTTCTTAATACAATTTCACAAAACACTAAAGAACCACATACAATAATACTCATTTGAAATACAATGCGTAGTGCTTCATTGATTAATGTCGCATTTGTGAAGTTCAAATTGAAAAAGAAGGTTAGACAAACTAGAAAAAAGAAAATATACCCAAGCATTTGTACTAATTTAGAAAAAACGGTTAATACTACAATTAATGTTTGAAATGAAATAAAAAATAAACCAATCAAAATAGCACAAATAAGAATTACGGGTAAAAACACAATCAAAAAATGATCAATATGCAATAAAAAGCCACAACCAATAAGAATAGGTAATAAACCTAAAATACCATACACAACTCCTTTTAAATAGTGATTCAAATCATCTGTATCCAGCTCATTTAAAAAGATTGGCAATTGAAAACTAATTAAGCATCCTAAAGTGGACGTTAATAATACACCACAGAAAATCAAGATATTATCTGCATGTGTCATAGACTCTATAATGGAATATCCACCAAGATCTGGCGCCAACAAACTTGAAATAATCATTTCTTTATTTTCAAATAAAGTGGCATGACCATTTAAGAACGCAATCGCAATACAATAAAAGCCTCCTACGCTCATCATAAAATCGCCCATCGTTATAATGCCTCGATCAAAAGAAGTGGCTAGTCCAAGTCGATTCTTAAACATCTTGTCAAATAAGCCTAAAGCAGCAAAGCATAATAAAATAAAAATAATCGGATTCATGCATTCATTCTATAATAATAATGAAAAAAAGTCGAAGAAATTTTCTTCGACTAATGTGCGTTACTTGCCGAAACTTTTACTCTAGACCACAAATCCGCAATGATCTTACGTGTAGTTTCATCATATTGGAATACTTCATCCTTATCGTAACCAGCACGAGGTGTATATGCGTTGATACCATCATAATCTCCGTCTTTGCCACCAAGTTCTTCCATAACTTCTTTATTTGGTGAAGTATATCCAACATAACTTGAATTATCCATAGCTGCATCATAGCTAGTGATATAACGAATAAACTCATTCGCAAGCTTAGGATTCTTCGCATTCTTTGGAATAACCATCGCATCTGACCATAAGTTTGTTCCACTCTTAGGCATATAGAATCCCATATTTTCATTTTCTGACATGACATAAGCCGCATCTCCAGAATAAATAACTCCTAAAGCCTTTCTTGCCTGTGCCATATTATCAATAATTTCATCTGTTACAATTTCTGGATCCATTGTCTGAACACATTGAATCAACCAGTTATATGCTGCATTCAATTCATCTTGACTTGTCGTATTCATTGAATATCCAAGAGCTTTTAATGCCATCATGAATGAATCTCTTTCAGAATCATATAGATAGATATCTCCCTTAAATTTCTGATCTAAGAAAATATCCCATCCATCTTTTTCCAAATCTTCTTCAGATACTTTTCTCTTATCGTATACGATACCAACAGTACCCCAGAAATAAGGAATTGAATATTCATTCTTTGGATCATACGGAAGACCTTTGATCGCATCCACCAATTCACCTAAACATTCTTTGCGAGTTTCTGGCTCTAATTTTTGAAGCATTTTTTCCTGCATCATTCTTTGAATCATATAATCACTTGGAACTAATACATCATACGCATCGCCATTGGCAACCTTAATATACATCTGCTCGTTTGAATCAAAGTTATCCATGATAACCTTAGCTCCCGTTAACTCTTCAAATCCTGAAATGATATTTTCACCTGTATATTCACCCCAGTTATATACATGTAAAGTTTGTCCTGCATAAGGCTGACTACCAGCTGATTTATTTAAGCCAAATAAAGAAGCCACTAAACCAACGACTACAACACCTGCAACAGCCCATTTCCAAGGTTTATTTTGTTTTGAAGGACTTGTCTTTTTACGAATGATAGGTAAGATATTCACAATTGTTAATGTGATTGTGATCAACAAGACAACCAACGTACTAATCGCATTTACACTTGGATTAATACGCTTAGACATTGTATACACCATAATACTCAAGTTCTTTACACCTTGACCCGTTACAAAATAGGAAATAACGAAATCATCAAAAGACATTGTGAACGCAATCAAAGCACCTGAAACAATACCCGGCATAATTTGAGGTACAATAACTTTTACTAAAGCTTGCCAAGGCGTAGCCCCTAAATCCATTGCAGCATCGGCCAAGTTTGGATCTAATGATTTGATCTTAGGCATAATACTCAAAATAACATATGGAATACAGAAAGCAATATGTGCAAGTAACAATGTCACAAATCCCTTTTCAATTTGGAAAGTAATAAATAGAAGCATCAATCCAATGGCAGTAACAATTTCAGGGTTCATGATTGGAAAATCATTGACCTGACTGACAAAAGCACGCAATACTTTCTTTGACTTTGATAAACCAATCGCCGTAATCGTACCGATGATCGTAGAAATAATTGTTGCCAATAAGGCAATAATAATTGTGACATACAAAGATTCCATCATACCGTGGTTTTTAAGCATAGCCTCATACCAACGTAACGAGAACCCTGTAAAGTGTGTTAATGATTTTGAACTATTAAAGGAAAAAATAATCATGAATAATATTGGCGCATAAAAGAACACCAATAATAAAGCCATGCCTACTTTACCTAATACTCTCTTATCTTTCGACATGCCTATTTTTCCTCCTTATTACGCTCTTCCAATTTCCTTACAAGCATCATTAGAAGCATCATGATCATAGCCATGATCATTGAGATAGCTGAACCAAAGTTCCATTCTCCCACAGTAATGAATTGGTTTTCAATGACGTTACCAATCAAGAAGAATTGTCCTCCACCCAATAATTTAGGAATGAAGAATGAACTTACAGCTGGCAAGAACACTAATGTGATACCTGAAACTACGCCCGGTAATGAAAGTGGGAAAATAACCTTCCAAAACGTTTGGAATTTATTGGCCCCCAAATCCTGAGCCGCCTCTAATAAAGATTTATCCATCTTCGTTAAAGCCGTGTTGATCTGCAGAATCATAAATGGCAAGAAGTTATACACCATACCAATCAATACAGCAGCCTCTGTATATAAAAGTTCTGTATGAATTCCAAACAAGCCTAAAAAGCTACTAATAATTCCATCACTTGATAAAATACCAATCCATGCGTATGTTCTTACAAGCATATTGATCCATGTAGGAAGAGTAATCGCAAGAACTAAGATTTGTTGAACTTTAGGACTATTCTTAGAAATAAAGTATGCGATTGGATATCCAATCAACAAACAAATAATGGTTGTCTTAATGGCAATCCATAAAGAACGCCATAAAATCAACAAGAAATCTTTGTCTGTAAAGAAACGAACATAGTTATCTAATGTAAGCTTAAAGTGCACAATACTGTTGCCTTGCTGAATGATTGAATAAAACGCAATCAGCAACATCGGAAGCAACAACATGATGCAAGCCCACACAATATAAGGGATTGCTAATTGTTGAAATTTTTTCATTTTCTAGAATCCCATTTTCTCCATAACATGAATATCTTCCGCAAAGAAAGTAAGTCCGACTTCTTTTCCTTCCTCTACATAATCCGTTGTATGAATCTTAAATTCACGTCCTGTTGTCCAGAAAGTAACCTTATAAATTCCTTCCTTGATTGTTTCAGGATCAAAATCATAATCTACATCTAGATCTACTGTTTCGTTTTCGTCATCCAACTTCCAACCCTGTGCATTTGCCCAAGTCTTCAAGTCTGTATCAATAGCCATGGATTCCTTGATTTCATCCACTGTTTTAAAGAAGTTAAACGCAGAAACGGCTTCATTAGCCTTCTTGTTTTCAACAACCCTTTGGTCCACAACCCAAATCTTACGCGTAATTGAAGTTTTATTGTTTGTTGAGAAAGTAACAGTATATTCTCCTACTTCCTGTTTTAAATCTGTATCAATATCATGAATTGAAATAAACTCATCTGTTTCAGGATTCCAAGCCTGTGCATCGGCACGCGCAATGATTTCTTTATCATCAATATCCTTCATATCTTCTAAGTCTAGATAGAAGTCGTTGGCAGAAATCTTTTCTTTTCCATCTTCACTTGTGATCGCATAGTTCTTGTTTACGTGCATATTTACCGTAACATGCGTACCAGGAACTGTTTCCACCATAATTTCATAGTGAACACCCTTAAATAATACACTCTCAACTTCACCAGTCATCTTGCCATCTTTCACATCCACAATATCAATATCTTCTGGGCGAATTACGACATCCACCGGTTCATTTTCTTTATATCCAACATCGACACAATCAAATGTAATATCATCAAAACGCACTTTCTTATCGCAAACCATACGTGCTGGAATAATATTACTTTCCCCAATGAACTTCGCAACATATTGATTGACTGGTTCATTATAAATGTCTTCTGGACTACCAACCTGCTGAATCTCGCCATCCTTCATGATAACAATCTTGTCTGACATTGTTAGTGCTTCTTCCTGATCATGCGTAACGAAGATAAATGTGATTCCTACTTCTTGTTGAATCTTCTTTAATTCATACTGCATTTCTTTACGAAGCTTTAAATCCAACGCACTCAAAGGTTCATCCAACAATAATACGCTTGGCTCATTAACTAAGGCACGCGCAATCGCAACACGCTGCTGCTGACCACCAGATAGTAAAGTAACATCTTTATTTTCAAATCCTTCAAGACCAATCAACTTCAACATTTTCATGACCTTTTGATCAATAACGTCCTTACTCATCTTTTTAATTTTCAATCCAAACGCAATATTGTCATACACATTCATATGAGGGAATAGTGCATATTTTTGGAAAACCGTATTCAACTCACGCTTATAGGCTGGCACTTCACAAATATCTTCTCCATTCAAGATGACTTGTCCTTCGCTAGGTTCTAAAAAGCCACCTAAAATACGTAATAAAGTTGTTTTTCCACAACCACTAGGACCTAATAATGTGACAAACTCATTTTCATATATATCTAAATCAATACCCTTTAACACAACTTGACCATCAAATTCTTTTACGATGTGGCGAAATTGAATTAGTTTATTCTTTTCCTGTTCCATGTATGTTCTCTCCTTGTCAATTAAAATACAGGCGGTGTAGATACCCATAATACTTTGGCATCCGCACTCGATACGTTTTCTAAATAATGCCCTTCCTTACCTGTAATATAGAAGGTTTCTTTTGATTTAACTTTTAACCTTTTATTACCAACAACTAAAACAACACTGCCCTTTAAAATATAGCCAAATTCTTCTCCCTCATGAGCCTTGACTTCCTGTGACTTTGCGCCCGGTTTTAAAGTCAATAAAAGAGGTTCCATCTGATTCTTCTGGGCATTAGGAATAATATATTCCGTAACCAAATCATCTTGCTCATTCACAAAAAAATCTTGCGTATGGAAAACAATCTGCTCTTCCTTGCTTGATTGAAAGAAATCTGCCAAATTGGTACCTAAAGCTTCCAATATATTCTCCAATGCAGAAATGTTTGGACTTGTTAAGTCGCGCTCTAACTGCGATAAAAAGCCTTTCGTTAATTCACTACGATTCGCAAGTTCTTCCAAAGTCAACCCATTCTGGGTTCGAAGCTCTTTTAGTTTTTTGCCTATTTTCATTCAATCACCCCTGCTTGTTTTTTATACTAAACTTTTTGTTTCATTAAAAGAACAAGTCTATTATATAGGAAACCATCAATTATGCAAGAAAAAAAGAGCATTTTTTTGCTCTAAAGTTAAAGTTATTTTACTGCTTCATATTTCTCAAACGATACAATACACAATTTGTCATAACTGCCAAATATAAAGCCTCACTCATACCTTGTGTCTGTAAAGTCAACGGATAATTATCACGAATCATAAAGTCCATACTGATGTTTGTTCTTTGCGATATTTTTAAGATCTTATCCACATTGATCTGTCCCTCATCCCAATACTTAGCAGTATTTCTCGTTACTTCCATATATTTGCCAAATTGAGTTTGTGAAAGCGAAAAAACAACTTCTCGTATAAAACGCATACGATCACCCATATCATTTTTTAAATTGTATTCAAAATCCTTAAATTTCGAACTTCTTTTAATATCTGTAAATAGTTCAGGATGAATCAATTTCATAATATCTTGAACCTGATTCCATGTTAAGCCTTCTAAATTAACGGGCTGATTATACATTTGATCAAAGAAAATCGAATCAATAGATTGATGATTATAATCTGCAAGAATAAGTACAATACGCGTTTGCGTGCGATCCTCGGAATGAATTTGCCTTCTAAAATTACGCAAAGACATATGGGCTGCTTTGGCAACTTCTTCCTCTGAAATATTATTATCTTCAATAAATTGCACAATTTGTTTCATAAAAAAACACCTCCACGTTAAACCTTTAATGCCTAGGCTTCCTTATGTCTCATTTTGTTTTATTTATATTCGTTTTGACTATCTTTGTTGCTTACTGTTCTTTTTTGATTCTAGAACTTTTAGCCTCTATACATCAAAATTACATCACAAAAAAGGGGCCTACTCGGCCTCTTTCTTTTGTCGTTCTATGTCTTCTCTGATCAAATCTTTCAGGTATCTGTTGACGCTTTCTTTTGTGTCTAGGTATTCCAGAATGTCTGCGTCATGTTTTAGGTGAAGCCTGAAGGTCTTGATCTTGTATGTCTTATCGCTCCACTTTTGGTTTGCTCTTTTTCTTGCCTCTGATACTGCCATCTTACTTCTCCTCCTTTATTTCGTTGTCTAATCGCTCAGCTTCTATCACTAGGTCTTCTATGTGCTCCCAGTCTATGTCCTCTGGTGTACTTAGTGTCTTTATTATATCCAGAATTAATTTTGTTAGCTTGCTTTCTTTTTCTAAAGCCTTGATTCTTTTTAATCTTTTGTCGCTTTCCGATACATATTCTTTACCGGTGCGCAACGTCTCAGGGTGAACTTCCAGAGCCTTTGCTAGTTTATCAAGAGTGCGCGTTGTGGCGTTTTTCGGGTCCACCTGCGTTAATGTGTAAATGGTGTTTACTGGCACTCCGCTTTTTTCAGATAACTCGATAAGGTTGAGTCCCTTGGCTTTTGCTAGTGCTTTTACGTTCTTTCCAATTCCCATAGGTCTGTGTCCTCCTTAGTCTTCTATTATTTCCATTAGTACGTCCTTAGCGTCTTCGTCGCAATTGTGTTTGTATAGCCAGTTTGCTACTTCCTTTACTGTCATCATATGTTCATTGTAATACAATTGGTCCATCATGTCTTCTCTTAGTCTCATCACTGCTTCTTCTCTAGTCATGTTATGCTTCCTCCTCTATTGCTTGAATCTGGCGTTGTGATTCTTGAATCAATGTTTCATAGACGTCCGCTTCGTAAGCTAGTTTTCTGATTTTTCCGAAGTCAATGTCTTCTTCTCTTTCTTCGATTGCGTTTAGTTCGTATTGAATTTCCTTTGCGATTCTGTTTTGTTTTTCAATCCAGTTTTGAATTTGTGTTTCTAGTGCTTCAAGGTTTTCTGTGTTTGTCATTGTGTTCTATCTCTCTTTCTTTTTACACTCACATTGTAATGTATTACAGTACATAAAGCAAGCAAAAAAGCTAAAAATAAAGCAGAAAATAAAAAAAAGAAGGGAACGCTATTTTTCAAGCATTCCCTTGATCCGTTCCGATAGGTCTTTGACCTGTTCCTTTAGTGTAGCCACTTCTTTTTCCAGCTCGTTATGGCTTTCGATTTTTTTGGCTAGGCTGTCGACCTTTTTGTCCATCTGTTCTACCTTGTAATCCAGTAAGGCCGAATGTTTGGAGTTGCTGGTCCAGGTTGCTAGGACTGAAGGTACCCCGACGCAAAGTCCGGATATAATCGCAACCAGAATTGTATCAGTCATTATTCTTCCTCATTTACTTCTGGCAAACCTGCTAGGCTTGTTAGAATTGAGCATACGCCAGCCACGACCGTTGTGCTTGCTGCGTACATCCAGTTTACGTCCGGAACGGCTGCTCCTACTGTGATAGAGGCTAGCGCTGTTTGAGCCATTGTCTTGATTGCTCGAACTCCTGCTGCTTCCCACCATGCTTTGTTTGTAAGTCTACTCATCCTCGTTACCTCCTACTAAAAAGGGCATGCCTTCTGGCATGCCTTCAATCACCTATACTATTCTAGAAACCGTTTCTGATGCGTTGATCAGAGTTCCGGCTGCTGATGTAACCCACGTTAGAGCGACCTTGTTTCCTGGTGCAGCTGGTGCTGCCTGAATGACAGCGGATACTGGAAGAGTGATCACGTTGTCTGCTGCGGTTGTTGTTACTTGTGCTACGGCTCCCGGAACTGCTGTTCCGTTGGCATAAAGTTGCACTTGATTTGTTCCCGCTGCAGTTGCTGAAATCACGAAGCTTCCATCCACTTTATACGTTCCAGGTTTTACGATCTCCAGAGCGTTTCCGTTTAGATTGACTCTGTTGTTTGTCCGAACCTGAACGGTTCCAGGTGGGATCGTTGCGCCTGCTGCTAGTGTTGCGCTTGTCGTGTTGACGACTTGGATCATGTTTCTACCTCTAGGCTACTGTAGCGCCTGTAGGGTAGTAAGTTCCGTATTGTGGGTAGTAAGGCGGATTTGTGTAATATCGTCCTAATTGGCTCAAAATGTTTTGAGTTTGTACGCTGCTTGAAATTGCCTGCAAGCTTTGATCATATTGAGTTTTCAAGGCATCATATTTGTCTTGCATCATTTGAGTCTTTAAGTTGCAGCAGCATTGTTCCATCTGGTGAGATAGGTTGTTAATGCTTTCCTGTACTCCTCCAAAACCTTGGCATAAAGAACTATTTACACCGTTGAAGCCATTCATCATGGCCATCTGCGTTGTGTTTGCGTTTTGCATTTGGTTCACGTTCATCTGGTTGATTAGCTGCGCGTTTTCGTATGCGTTTGAGCAGATTCCGTTTGTGATTCCGTCTAGCTTGCTAATAATAGCTTGTGTATCAAATCCGCGCTGAACCTCTGCTTGTGTGCCTTGCTGGTTGTTTCCCCAGGCTCCGCCACCAAATCCAAAAATCAAAAAGAATAAAATTAGAATGATAATCCCGTTTCCTTCTAGAAACCCGTCTTTGTTTCCAGTTACAGAAGCGATATCAGATAATGATAAGTTGTCCATGTGTGTTCTCCTTTCTTATCTATCTTGATTTTGCAAAATCCTATTTTAGAAAGCCTTTGAACTGTTCCGCCATTTGTTTGGCTTGATCCAGTTGAGCCTGCGTAAATTTTCCGGAGGCCATCAGCTCATTTAGAAGTTGCTGTGGGTCTTGCGTCCCTAGCATCTTTTTAAATTGCTGAAATTGTTGCAGCATGTTTCCGTTTCCTCCTGGTCTATTTTGAAGTAGTGGATTCATGACGGTTGCCTCCTCTCGCGTTCTGTTCTACCTTTGAAAGCCATTCCTGGAATTCTGCCTTCGTGAGGTACTTGTCTTCCGGTTGATCTTCTTTCACTTCCTGGAAGCTATAAGCCTTGATCGTACAGAAGCCACTTGCGTCTGCTTGTTTCTGATAAAAAACGGGCTTGTTACTATCCATTAAAATCACGGACTGGTTCGGTCCTAGAGTGAAAGCTTTAGCACTTTCGATTCCGTTTACAAATTGAATCTGGTTCATTTGTTGGGTTGGTGCCTGCATCTGCGGCATCCCGAACTGCCCAGGTTGCGGCATGAAATTATTGAAATATGGTGTGTTCATTGTGTTCTACCTCTTTTCACCTATATTCTCTTATATTTTCATGTCTGGAACCGTCCCTCTTTTGTCCTTCTTTAGCTTGTAAAATCCGAAGGCCATATCTACCAAAAGGGCCCAGTAGTAGTCATTTAAATCTTTGACGGTTTCTTCGAATTCGTCTTTTGACATGCCTGCGTCCTGGTAGTGCCATTGCGAGTCTTGCGTTTTGCTTCTTAGCTGGTATACAACTTTTTTCTGTTTGTCGCTCAGTCCTTGTTCCTCGATTAGAAAATGTGCAAAGTCTGGGCGTAGAGGTGTCTGGTATCTTCTATTTATTCTTCGATTCATTGTGTTCTATTGCTGATCCTTTCTATTTAAATGTTCCGTATGGCTTTACGTTTATTCCTGCTGAATTTAGTTCTCCAGCGGCCATCCAGCGTCGTGTTCCGTCGCCACCAATCCAGCTGATCCACACGTATCCTTCTCGACGAACATAACCGTCATAGTTTACGTGCTGCCCTTTGATATATGTAAGGCCTGTATCTTGTCCCTTTAGACTTGGCGCGCGTCTGATCTTGATTGTGCAAGCCGGATAGAACGTAGCTTTTTCGTATACAAAGTCTGAAGGGATACCGTTTAGCACGGATGCTGATCCCGTAGAAGTCTGGCCTCCTTGATTGAATGGCACGTGACTTGAATCTGTCCAGTTTGCGAATGATCCTTTATTTAAAATCACAGTTCCATCCGTTACAAATGCTAAATCTGCGGACACGTTGTTTGGAAGGTGATAAGTGCCTTGCGCGTTGCGGTCATAGCAATGTGTAAATTTTCCTTTTGCGACTTCCATGTGGCTGTGGTTTCCGGTAGCATATCCCGTTGTCCCTTCGTCCCCGAAAGTGTCACCTTGCTTGAAGTATTTTACTTTCTTGATATCCTCGATATAGTTATCGTGAATAAACATAAATGTGGCAAAGTCGATCGTTCCGTCTCTGAATAGAACTTTCTTGTCGGATTCTAAGAAAACTGCGTTTCCGTTTCTTGCGGAATCGTAGGCTACTAAGTGGCAATCGCACGGTGCAATTGTTTCATCGATTCCAGTATCCTTTCCCGCGTTGTCTAAGGCGTTAGTTCCTAGGTGTGTTCCTACGTTGTTTCCTTGAGTTACATTCATGTACTCCATCGGAAAGCCTAAAAGCTGATATCCGCCTTTTGTAAGTTTTTGTCCTTTTCTCATATTTTGGACCTCCTTCTATTTATGAAAAAGAAGAAGCTTTTTAGCTCCTTCTTATTTCCAGTGTTAGTATGTTTCTCCGGTGATTTCTTTATATTGATCAGCTGTAATGAATCCTTTTTCACAGAACTTTCTTACCTGCTTATCCGTATACAGTTTTAGATCATAAAATCTTTTAATTTTTTCAAACATAGATTATGCCTCACTTTCTTCTAGAAGTGTATCTGTCATCATGGCCGTGTACATGACTTGTGCCTCAATCTTATCCTGTGCGGTTGCTTGTTGCTCGGGTTCTTTGATTGTTGGCTTTTCTACTTCTGCAACCTCAACCACTTTACCTTCTACATATTTGTAGTTATATCGACCATACTCGTCAACTAATCCTTTTTCTAGATATTGACTTTGTGCGTGTGCGTATTTATCGCCTTGTCCTTTGTCAATCTCTGTCATAGCCGATACTTCTTCTTCTGATAAAAAGATTTCTGAATTGATAGATGTGATGTATCCGTTTGATAAGGATACGTATACTTTATATTCGTTCTCCATAGCTTCCTCCTAATAAATTTCTGCGTCGCATGCGCAAATAAGTTGACATACTGTTTGAGCGTTGCTTTGAGCTACTACATCTAAATTAAGCCATCCTGTTCCATCCGATCGCCATTCTATTTTTTTTGTTTTCACATTGTAATTATATTGGTCTGTAACAGACACTGTAGGATTCACTCTTAAAACTGTTACAAGTGGTAATTTATGATAATAATGTTGGTCTGCTACACCATATGTCGTATACATCACTTGATGGATTTGATAGAATCTGCAACATTTAACCAATTCCTCTGCCATATTAGGTGCAATAAATGATGTTGCTACTGTTCCTTGCTCTACTTTTGCATATTTCAAAGTTACAGATGAACCACCTGCAATTGATAAGAAAAAGCTTTTAAATCCATCATCAGATGATGTAAATGTATTTAATCCTTGCTTTAATGTTCCTAATCCGACATCTTTTGAATCCTTGCTTTTATAAAAAGCTTTTACAGTTCCGGTGATTGCTTGAACATAGATTGAATACGTATGTTTTCCGTATGAAATATTTTCTTCGTGTTGCGTATAATATCCTGTACCACTTAAAGAAGATACAGATACAGTACCATCTGAATTGACTACCGTCTTTACGTTTGTTCCAACCCATCTGTCAACTGTACATCCTGCTCCGGTAGAACTGTAAGTACTTTTTGCTCTCTGATTAATTTTAAAATCCGGATTAATCAATAAATTCGGATTACTGAATTTAGTTCCTAGATAGCTTGCTAGTTGCGATAACAGTCCTTTTTTCAATCCTGCACCATTATGCACAGGCAATAAGCTTGTATCGGTAAAGCTAGGCAATGCGTCTAATTCTGTTACTTGCTTCCCTGGCATTCTCTATTCCTCCTTGACTTTATATGTCCAATCCGTGCCGACTACTCCACTTGCTACTTCATAAGACCAATCGGCTAAGATTGTATTTCCTTTTTCATCTACTAAATCTTGAGCGCTTGTTGCGCTCAAATTTGTAGTAAAGTGATTGTTCATCACCATTTGATTCAATGCGTTATGTGATGTAGTTACATGCTTTATTCTATCGACAAGCCACTGAATAGAAGCTTTGTCTTTGAATAGGAAAGCCATATACTAACCCCACATTGTGCTTAAATCGTTTGTGCTAATTGCAGTTAATTCTGGCTTCTTAACATATCCCGATAAATCAATATCTGTATTACCAATCTTTTCAAACGTTTTAGTGTCTGCAATCCAAATATACTCATCATAAATATCTTGCGTTCCATGCGAATGTGCAACTAAATAGATAACGCTATTCGATCCTGTAACAGGTAATGAACTTACCTTTTCATACTTAATAGATGCGATGTTTCCTACTGCCGAATTAATCAATGATTGTACTTGTGATTGCGTTTGATATCCTTTTCCTGTAATCGTTGAATTAACCTGTGTAGCATTTTGAAAGCCGCTGTCATTTGCTAATTGTGATACCTTTGTTGGCACTGAAATATCTACAGCTTTTGAGCTTGGCTCAACCTTTGTACCGTTAACCTTTACAGACTCAATCACATTCGCTTGAGCACCACTTGCGATACCACTTAATTTGCTTTTTTCTTCGCTTGTATAGTCATTTGTCGATAAGCCTTTGCCGCTTTCCACATCAACTTTTCCACCTAATGCAGTTTTAATTTTGCTGATTAATAGAGTTAATCCACTCTTATCTAAATATTCAATAGCCATTCTTTTTTCCTCCTTATAAACTATTCCATATTTCATCTAATTCATTTGTTGATACCGAAGTTACAGAGCCTTCTGCCATAGCTCCAATATCCTCTGGTGTATATACCGGTCTTGTCTCTGTTTTCGCCCATGCTGGAACTGTTGGGTCCTCTTCTTCCATAGCTCCTATGATCTCTTTACCGTTTAGAGTTGGCTTGTTTTTCAGTTTGTTGTAGTCGCTTGTTCCTGCGACGTATTGCTCTTTTAAATCAAACCCCAGGCTTTCGTTTTCCTCGGCTAGATTGATACTAAATTCATCTTTCATCATTCTATGATTTCCTTATATAAAACCGGAAAAACAGGACGGGTTAGAATTGGGGAAGCTATAACCGTTCCTTCTTCGGTGATAGCTCGAATTTGTACCTGATATCGTCCAGGTATAAATTGAAGTGTCTCTTCCTGGGTTAGCGTTACGGCCACAGTATTTTCCTCAATCACTAGGTCTTCCATTCTTTTTGTTAGAATAGTCCCGTTCTGTTCAATCGTTAAATATAGACTTGTTAGTTTCTCTAGCTCAAGTCCTGATGTGTGAATGACCAGAGTTGGTGTTGTCCCTTGTCTCATGATCTTACCTACTGAACCTGATACTTCCAGTCCGCAAATATATTTGTGCCCTCTTCGTCGGTTAGAGTGTTGTCCACGTCAACTTGAAGCTCTGTATAAATGTGATTGTCCAGAAGCATGTTTTCAAGGTTTAGAATGCGGCCAGCTAGTGCCGTTGCGACTTCACCCTGAAGTGTTTCTTCTAAAGATTCGAACCATTTTCTGAATTTCTCGCCGTTGGCGTATTGAGTGTCCTCATTTTCTTTCTGGATTCTTTCATAGAAACTTTGGAATTGATCATATAGTTCTTGTGTCGGTACTCGCGTTAGAGTATCAACCGTTAGTCCGCAGTAGTTTTCGTCAAGTCTTACGTCTTGAATCATTTCTGGTGTGATTTCTCCGGCTGATGCCTTTAAAGCTACAATTGCAATGATCAGCTCGTATTGTTCTAGATTTCGAATAGGCGTAGGCATTGACTGCGTTCCTTCCTGATATACAAGACCGCACGAATTGCTGATCTTATCATATCGAATGGCCACGTAGTCGTATCTTGTGTAGTTTGTAGCGACGGTAGCCGTCAGGGTAGTTTCGTCTTTAGGCGAGTAAACGATACCACCTATTCCGTCGCTGGATGTCTTTAAAAAGGCGAGCCCGTTACTGACTGATATATTCATACCGCCGGCAATTTTTACTTTGAAGTCTTCACCGGTGATATTAAAAAGGCCAGGTGTTCTTCCGGCGTGGAACATCCGCAGATCTTCTGCCAGATACGCCGTATCATTTAAAGGGTATGCTGTCATGAGCCCCCTCCTTTCATTTTTGTTGCGCTTTCTTGAACCTCTACAAGTTCTAGTTCAAGAGTGACCTGCGTCTGTAGATTGCTTTCTTCTACAAACTTAAGGCCTGATATTCTTGCAAACGTAAATAAATTGAATCTAAAGCTTAGACACGGTATCACGTCTCCTAGGTCAAAGTCCTTTTGAAGGACGGCCTTCTTGTCGTCCGCATCAATTTCAAATTCAAATTTAGAAGAGCCTTTTCTAGCCTCTGCTAGCTTATTGAGGCCCCTCTCTTTTAGCATGTTGTTGTATTCTTCTTCCGTATAGGTTTGCTCGTTTCCTGATGCATCTTTATATGTAGACTGTAAATCTCTGGCATCCACATATAGCTCCATCCTTGGCTCTTCTTTTGTTCGAAGATCTACGATCACGCTTTTTCGGCCTGATCCAGATTCTTCGCCATACACGTAAGCATAGTTTTTATACCCTGATATATCCTCGATAAAAGTCTGTGAGATTAGGTTTCCAAGTCTGTCTGAAAACCTCAGCTTGTTCTTTGTTGATCCTGTGTAGATTTCGAAGTAATTCAGTGTAGTCCCTTTTAGAACTTCTCTGTAGCCGTAGCCTACTAGCTGGCAGTATTTCTGAGCCATGGTCCTGAGCGTGTCGTATGTTGTGTCGGATGCGGTCTCAAGCTTTCCGGGAAGGCCTGTATTCTCTCCGATTACGATATCTAATCCGCGCTTGTTCTTTTCAAAATTACCGAGTAACGATTGTTCTACATTTCGAACGGTCAAAGTATAGAGGTTTATACGGTCCTCCAAATTGTCCATGTGTCCGAGTACTACAATTTCTTTTGCGAGTCTTTCTACTGATTCTATAAAGAGAATCTCGTTTCTTTCCTTGCAAACGATTCGGTTCCATTTCTGTAGATATCTTGTATTGAAGTCCGTATATTCTACATGAATCTCGGCTTTTCCTGTTTCATAATATTTTGGGTTCCATTGCACGCTGGTTATGTTCTGGAGCGGTCCTTGTCGTTTTCCTTCTCTGTCGTAAACATAATAGTGCATATCTATACCCCCGCCAGTACTTCTTCAAACCGTAGAAGTGCATCCAGACTTCCGGGGTTTTCCTCTGCTGTATAATTCAGTACGTTTTCTCCGGGTTGAATCTGAAAAAACTCGGAATCATAATCTGTCATCCAGAAAATGTTTTCTATTTTTCCGTTTCGTATCAAGTGGCAGTATTGCTCGTTTGCAAAAGTACTTATTTCTAGCACGTCCCCTATATTCATTTCTAGGTCTGCTACTTGTCCGAAGGATATGTGTTCCTGAGTGAACACGTTTAGAATTTTCGGATTCTTCACTTTTGCCTCTGCTTTCATTGTCAAAAGAAAACCGGTATTTATACTGCCCTTGTAATCGACTGTTACCAGTGGACTTAGAATTTTTTCTGATATTTTCCAGGGCTCTGTATTTGAAAAAGAGCGAGGAAATTTAAAAAGAGACCTCAATCTCTGGAAGGTCACCTTTGTTTCCTTTGCACGTCTTGCGTATGGGAATGGAGCCCTCAGTACAATCTGGAATTTCTGCCAGGTTTCATTGAGTGTGATAATTGGCGTCGTTTTAGGTTCAACCCTCCAGTATACGTCGACTCCGGCTCTTGTGTTGATATAACGCAGTGTTGCTGATACTCCAGGAAGGATTACAGCTAGAAGCTTTTTTCTAGTGCCTGCGTTGTATTTAAAGCGCCCCTCTAGGGTGATGTCCTTGGGCTCAATAGAAGTCCCGGACACCGTTGTTCCTATTTGATTTGAAACGCTTGATTCTGATAAAGTGATCTCATTTTTAGAGATTCCGTCTAGTGTTGTTAGTCGGATGCCTGAGGCCTCGGAAAACTCAACGGATTTCCCCAGGCTGTTTGTGTATATTACTGTTACGCCCATGCTAACCTCCTAACCATTCTTTCTGTTTCTTGCGCGATTTCGCTAGGTCTTAGCTCCTTCGCTGAATTTATAGTCTGATCTACTTGATAGACGACTGTATTGCCTAAGCCGCTTCCTAGGCCTCCAGGATTGCCTTCTAAAGCCAATCTTGAAGTTAGGCTGTCCATGTTAGCTGCTTCTAGTAAATCGCTAGACATGCGTCCCATAAAGGCCTTAGCCTTTGGCATAGCTCTTTCTACGCCTAGCGTGATTCCGGCTGGAATCCATTTACCGATACGATCTGCGAATAGTCTTGAAGGCGACCCGATTCCTAAGGCACCTTTTACGCCGTCAATAAGGCCCTTGGCCATGTTTCCAAGCCATCCAGTCAATCCGCTCCACGCGTTGCTGATTCCGCTCCTGATTCCGTTTACGATATCAGAGCCAATTGAAATCATTTGTCCTGGTATTTCTCTTACCTTGTTTACGATTCCATTAAAGAATTGCCTTCCTGCTTGAATTGCTTGCTGTACAAACTGACTTGCAAAACTTGCGGCATTGCTGATCGTATTTGATAGCCATGTCCATACTTTACCAGGTAATTGTGAAATAAAGTTGATTGCATTTGATACAAAATCACGCCCTGCCTGAATCGCTTTCTGGATCATCTGGCTTACCCATTCAGCTGTTTTGTTGATTGTGTTTAGTAGCCAAGTCCAGATCTGGCCTGGTAGCTGCTTAAACCAATCCACTACTTTCGATATAAACTGCGGAATGTCTTGCGTTGCGAATTGTACAAGTCTTAGACCCCACTCTACGAACTTTCCTAGAATGTATCCTACGGCGTATCCGATCCAGTAAGGTATCGTTGTTCCGAAGAACGTTTGAATGTTCGTCACAAGCGTTTGTACGCCGTTTGGAATGGTAACCGTAAAGAATTGAACTACTTGTGTAGCCAGGTTCTGTGCTGCGTCCACGAAACTTTGGCACGCCTGTGGTATTGTTACCGTAAAGAAATTTACGATCCCATCTATGACTTGGCCTGTAGTTTCCTTTATGCCATCCCATAGATTGATCCAGAATTCTCTGAAGCTGTCGCTTGTATTCCAAAGATATACGAACGCCGCTACTAGTGCTCCGATAGCTACAACCACCAATGTGATAGGTCCACCGATTACTCCTAGTGCTGCGCTTAGTCCTTCTAGTCCTCCACCGGCCAGTGTAAAGGCTTCGGCCATACTAGCAATCACGCCTGTTCCTGATGATGCGGCGTAGGCTAGGCCATCAATCAATCCAGAGCCTTGTGATACTAAATGTCCGAATGTCTTGATCTTCTTTCCAGCGTCACCGATTGTTCTAGCTATATCGCTTACCGCTTTGATTCCCTTCCAGGTTGCAAAGGCTCCGGCTACAGCTGCAATTAAAGGCATTAGTTTCTGAATCTTATCTGCTACAGTTTGTACTTTGTCTATAATGTCTGGAAGCTTCTCAATAAACGCTGCGACAAACTCTCCGACTTTTTCTACGATCTGAGGCAGAATTTCTTTGATCCTGTCTAGTGCGTCTTTGATAAAGTTCAGTGAGTCTCCTGGGTCTAGCTTTTCTTTGACCGTGTCTTTTACTTTGTTCCAGGCTTCTTGAATCTTTTCTGCTGCTGCTTTGATTGCTTCCGCTGTTGGCGCGAAGAAATCCTTAACCGCATTCAGTGCTTTCGGTAGTTCTGCGGCAATCCAATTCAGGACGTTTCTGATTACTGATCCAAAGCCAGCAATCATTCCTTGAATATTAGGTAAGCCACTATCTGTTAAAAAATTGTTTAAAGCCTCGATAATGTTAGCTATACCGATTGCGATACGTGCCGACATATTTGAAAAGCTAGTTGCAAAACTTCCGGCCATTTCCTTGGCTTTTCCTGCTACAGCTGGAAAGGATTCGGTTCCGTTTTCTAGTGCATCCATCAGTACGTCATTGAATTCCTGCGCACTGATTTCGCCTTTAGAGAATGCGTCCGAAACTTCTCCCATGCTCTTTCCCATCTTCTCTGCGAAAATCTTTAAAACGGGAATTCCTGCGTCTGTTAAACGTTGCCATTGATCTGCAGATATTTTTCCAGAGGCATTCATCTTTGCGATGGCGTCTACTGTATTTGCCAAGGTTTCATTGGTTCCGTCTCCATAAAAAGAAACGGCATCCATCATGTCCTTTACCATTCGAGTAGACTTGTCTAAGCCTAGTCCTGATGTGGCTAGCTTTTGCGTCGAACTCGAGGCGGTGTCTAATCCATATGCCGTATCGGATACCGCGTCGCTTAGTTCATTTACAACCTTCGCAGCTTTTTTGCTGCTTCCTGCTAAAACCCCTATAACTTGTTTAGCTTTTTGCATGGCATCTAATCGGGCGGTTGCTTTTCCGATTGATCCAGATATTAAGTCCCAACCTTTGCTGGCGGCTTTGAATACCGTTGCGCCTACGAAGGTTGACTTCACTTTGTCTGCGAAGCTTTCCGCACTTTTATGCGCTCCGCTAAGGCCGCTTTTGTATTCGCTATCGTCAAGTCCTAGTTTGACTTTAATTGTTCCATCAGCTCCTGATGCCATTTTTCAACCTCCTAGGTTTCTAATCTGGCCAGAAGTTCTGCTTCTATTTCTTGCGGTGTTCTTTCCTTTTCTGGTCCTTTGTCCTCAGGCAGGCGGTAATACTTTTCTAGGCGCTGCGCGCGACTCTTCTCTTCTCCTTTAAGATTTGAAGTATCCCTGGTTCTGTAACCAATAACTCGTATGATCATAGTATCGTCGCTTAGGGCGTTAAAAAGCGCCTTAAATTCAAACCAATGAAGTTTAGCGTCTAAAAGATTTATATTGTATTGCTGTCTAAACGCTGCATATATAAGGTCCATATCGTATTCGAATCGATAGCCTTGTCGTCCGTTTGTCTTGGCATGAGATTCTTTAGGCTCTTTGTCGCAAAAATAAAAGCCCATTATTGCATTCCATAGGTCTTTCTGATCACCTTTAAAAGTGAACGGATTGATTCCTATTAGATCACAAATAACGGGCAGCTTCAGTTCCTCTGGTATTGCGTTATCTTGTATAACGCTGTCAACTCGGACCCAGGTTCTAAAGTCTGCATAGATAGGGAGAATCGTTCCGTTAACGTCTATGCTTTCCGGAAGATCTTCTCTCTCTAGCCACAGCATTTCTTCCTCCATATCGTTTGTCTGCGTATTCTAATGTCCTGTTAAATTTGTCCATAGATTCGCAAAGCTTGTCGATTTTGTCCAGATTCTTCTTTTCTTCTTCCGCAGCTTTTGCCTGCTGATCCTTTAAAAATTCATCCTGGAAGATGCTGTGTAATGTGAAGCAAAGTTCAAACTGTGCCGAGCTTCCTTCGTATCCTTTAAATAGTGTCTCAAAGGCTCCGTCTCCTAGAATCTTATCAATCAAAGCAGGGCAGTCCTCTAGCGATTCTTTTCCGAATTTGCTAAGCGCATTCTGTTCAGTCGCCCAATTTTCTAGGGCTTCGATTTTAGAAGTGTCCTTTACATCGACTCTGAATCTGTGTCCGTCGATTTCGATATCTTTAAATAATTGCTTTTGTAACTTTAGTTCCATGATGTCCTCCTTATGTTGTTAAGTGCTTTATTCTGTAGCGTTGTCCGGGGTAAATGTTTTCGCCTTAATGTTAAACGTTCCCGGTACCTGATCGCCTTGTTGTGCGAATGTTCCAGAGCACATTAGTTTGCCTCCGGCCTCTCCGCTTCCTGGGTTATCTGGTTGCACTTCGTAGGTTCTTTGATATGCTACAAAGTCCCCAGATTTAGGTGTTTTCTCGTTCCATGTTTCCACTTCGATCTCTTCAAAAGTAGAACCGACTCTTTGTTCTTTACCTTGCAAGTATACCCAGTAGTTAAAGGCATCCCCTGGGTACGCTCGGCCCTCGTAGGCTACTGTAGGCGCATAGCCTGTAACCTGGCTTTGGCTTCCGGCTTCTCCGATATATTGCACACCGTCGTCTGTTGTAGCATTCAAGGCTTGCTCCCAGTTCGTCAATCCTTTACTGGCTAGAACATAGCTCTCCGAGCCTATGAATTTGACGTAATGTAAGTTGTCTTCGACCTTGAGTTCTCTGTTTGGTAGTTCTGCTGCCATTATTCAAACCTTCCTTTCTTTTCGTAGGTTAATGTCATGGAGCAATAGAAAGTTGAAAGCGCCGCCTCTTCTCCCGTGTAGTCTGAAGGAAGCGTTGTGAGCGCTACCTCTTGCGGTGTTGCTTCGTCTAGCACGAGATTTGGGAAGCCTTGCGCCTCTTCTTCCGCGAGTGCCTGTACTAGTGCATACAGGATTCTGGATAAGTCCAGGCGTGCTTTCGTGTCCTTTCTGCTTGCTTGAATATAAATTTCAAATGGGTAAGTAGCTCTATAGCCACCGCCTAAATAGTGTTCTATTTCTTCCGCATATCCGCTACTTTTGAAAAGCAAAGCGGTGTGCTTGGAGTCGTTGAAATACTCCAGGCACCACGGTATGTTGTTGATATTGATTGAAGAAAAGAAATTGTATAATCCGTCTTCAATCTGTTTTACGTCTTCCAGCTTTATGGTCTTCTTTTCACTCATCTGAATTCCTCCTTAAAAAACTTTTTAGCGCCTTCCATCCAGGCGGTCTTTCTGGCTTTCAAAGTTTTAGGCCACCACTCCGAACCTCCTTGTCTATAGCTCAAATTTCGAGTTGTATAGACTTTTGTTTCTCCGTGCTTGGCCCATGGACTGTGGCTATGGGTTCCGATCATTACTCTTCCCGTATGTTGGAAGTGTGCATATGGTGTATCCCATATGATCCAATCGTTATCCTGTGCCGCCCATCTTAAAGCTGATGTTCTCAGCGTTCCTTTTCCGATAGGCACGTTTTTGTTCGTGTCTTGAACGATAAGCTGCTTCAGCTTCAATCTAGATCGGCGGAGCGCTTTCGTTCCTCTGGCCTGTAGCTCGGCCACCGGGATATCGACTATAACTTTTAGATGATACTCACTCACATGTTACCTCTATGAACTCCGGCGTATTTCTCAAGGGATTTAGAATATTCACATTTGTGATCTCGTAAATGTCGCCGTGTACTTCGATACGGTCCCCGGTTCTGAACGTGAACTGCTTGTCTGGCGTCTTAAATTCTGAAGGGGGAACTAGAACCTTGTCAGCCTTATAATCGTTCACGTCTATCGTTATGAGGATCGTATCTGAATTACTGGCACCCGTCTGTCCATAAGTCCGGGCTTTTGTTTTGGAAACCTTTACGTGTTGGACCGTTACTGTTGACGTAATTTCTTCCAGGTTTTCTTCGCCTAGAATGTTCATGACTTTTATTGTGTGCGGCCTAAGCCATCTCGGGCTTTTTACCATACCGCCTGGCAGGCTAGTCCTGCTTTGAGTAATTGGTAGTCAAGCTCTGATACTGCTAGGCTTGATAAGGGTATGTCATGGAACCTTATCGTTTTCGCATTATCTACGGAATACGAGAAACCGCTTGTGGTTGCGCCTATGAAGTTCATATCGCTAGAACCCACAAAGCAATCCATGCCGCCATGTGCTTCTATGAAGTCAATCTGATATAGGATTACTTTTTTTAGGTCCATGTCGTAGTCTTCCAGAGCCTGAACCTTCCAGTATGGAATCTTCTCTCGAATGTAGGATTCTAGAAGGCTTTCGGTTCTTGGTTCAATTTGTGAGTACTCCACCTCATCCAGTAGCGTTCCACCTAAGGCTGTGTATTCCTCAAAGCTTAGGATCATGTTTTATCTCCTAACTACCTTCTCGCGCTGCTGCGACAGGAGCTACTTGTACATTACGGAATACACCGGCTTTAGTTGTATCTTTTGAAACGATAGAAGCAACCATTTCTACTTCACCTTTTTTAACAGCCCCTGGTTCGCTTAAGTTTGGCATGTATTGGTGGATGATTTTTTGTCCTTGTGGACTTACTGCGTGTACGGCATCCAATCCGAATTTTGCAGCGTAAATGCTTGTTGTTCCTGTTGAGTCGTCGATAGGTACACACATTACAGATTTAGTTCCGTTGTAGTATTCTCCCATGTCAACGATTGCGATTCCGTCGTAGTTGTCTACGCCTTGGCCGAAGCTGTTCTCTGATCTTGTGTAGTATCCTTGCATTTTAGCGATTGTTTTTAAAACAGTTGCTGTCTTGCGGTTTACTAATAAAGCGTCTGGTTTTACAGAGAAAGTTGATAGCCAAGAATCCAATGCAAAAGTGAAGGCGTCTGCGTTTTCTTTGATCTTTGCGGCTGTTGATAAATCGAAGGCTGCGTCTGCGTTTTTCTCTTCCGTATTTGTTCCCTTTACTAATGTATCCAAACCGTCAAAGCTTGTGTTATCTGTTGCAGCAGTTCCTTTGGCTGTTGACTTTCCGTTAATGAAGTCATAGTGGAATTTGTTCTTTACTGCAATGATTTTCTGAGCTAACTGGAATGCGATTTCTGAGCTTGCTGCTGTGTCTTCTAACACACGGTCTACTTCGTAGGCTCCACCGAAGATTTTTAAGTTTGTTGTTTTCTGAGTCTTTACGGCTTCTCCTGCTGTGTATTCGCTATTCAATTTACGACCTTCAGCAACTGATGGTGTTTTTAATTGCAAATAGCCATAAGTTAATGTCGAGCCACCTGTTCCTGGTGATACTGCATTATCGAAAGTTAAACGATCCAAAATAAAAGAGTCCCTACGGAACTCATCAATGACCTGCTGGTCTACGTGATCGGCTAAACCGACTTTTGATTGCTCTAATGTAATTGGCATCTTTTAGTTCCTCCTATTTTTTGTAATGTTCTGAGATTGCTGCGGCTAAAGTTGTTGGTGCCTCTGGTTTCGGACTTCCTCCGTGATCTCCATCAAGTTTTACATCGTCACCCTTTGGCTTGTTTGGCTCTGCCGCCTTAAATAAGAAGCTGTCTTCTTTCTTGATAGCTTCGATTTGTTCGTCAAGTCCTGTTAATTTTCCATCTTTATCAAACTTGATCTTGTCTTTATCTAGTAACCCCATCAAGGCCTTTTCAGATAAGGTTCCAGATTTCGCGATAGCTAAACGAATTGCGCTGTCACGTTTTGTTTCTTCCAAGTCATGATCGTATTTTGTTTTCCAGTCGTTGACGTCTTTTTGTAGTTGTTTTACGTCTACTCCGTCAAAACCCTTGACGCTTTGTGTAAGCTCTTGAATGCGCGTTTCTTTGGCCTGCATGTCGCTCTCGTATTTTGCTTTCGAGACGTATTCTCCTGAGGCAAGGTTTGCTAGTTTTACGGTTTTATTACCTTCTAGCTTAGCTGCAACCTGTGCATACAATTCTTCCCCTAAGATTTCTTTTAAAAACTCCATTTTGTCCTCCTGTGTTTTTTATATCTGGTTCACTCCAGTATCGAGCCCGGCCTTTTATATCCCGTGCCGAGGGGTATTCAAGCCTTTTATATGCCGTGCTTAGGGCATAATAAAAACCGCGCCATTCCTAGCACGGTTCTTGTCCTTATTTAGTTGTGTTCTATAGTACTTCCGCAATTCCTTTTGCAAGTCTTGCGGCTTTCTGCATCAAGCTGTTTTCTTCTAGGTATTCTAGTCCCTTAAGGGTTATCCTGATACCCTCTAGCCCTTCAATGTTTGGTGTTTGGTCTCCTATGTATTGAATCACCTGGAATCCCTCAACGTATCCATTTTTCAGTAGCATGCCTAGAAGTGCTTTTCTCTTTGGCTCTGTGATGTCTAGGTTATCCGCTGAAAGTCTTCGAATGTCTACGACCTCATAGTCCATTGATTTTTGCAGAATTGATAGAATTTTGTATATCGTTCTGAAGTCTTCCGACATGTTTTGCCTCCGTTATTTAATGGCACCCGTATCAAATAGAAAATTCAATTCGTCGATTGATAAAACATGAAAAGGGTTGACTCTGGTGTCGTCTACAGTCCAGTCGTCTTCTATCTCTACTGGTGCTTTTTCTCTAGGGTCAAACCCGAGCTTTTTAATAATGCTTTCAAGTGTGATCATTTGCTATTACCTCCAATTTAATTCCTGCGTTCTCTAGCCTTTTGAGAATCCTTTCTAGATTCTTTTTATCTAGAATGACCTCTCCGTTTTCATTATAGATACTTTTTTCTAAAGTATCAAGGTTGGAGTCTATCTGGTGATAGTCTAACTTTTTATCTGGGTCAACTGTGTATTTGTATATAATCCCGCTGTGTCCTACAACAATTCCGTATTTGTATCTTTTAGCATTGTTCAGGTCACTTAAACTCGGCGCTCCGCTTTCTGGGTGGTTGTGTAGCGCTATGACCTGGCCTATATTGTTTAGCACCATTTCTTTCATCTTTGTTGTAGGGTAAGTCTTTTTCTTTAGCTGTGAACTCGTGTTTCTTAGCACTTGCCCTGTTTTAGGATTGATAAATGCCAGATCTTCTCCCAGTGTTCCTTGTCTGTGGTTCAGCGCCCTCACTGCTTCTCGTGCGACCTTTGTGATCGTCCTTTTATCTTCTTTCAAAAATCCAAAGCTTTTTCTATACTCGTTTGAGTTTATATAGCTTCTGTCAATTGTTGTTTTTCTGTTTATTGACCTTCGGCTTTCCTCGTTATGCGTCTCTTTATAGTCCAGCTGTTTCCTCGGTATTCTTACAGGCTTGTAAGGTCTGCCTTTTGTGCCTCCGATTTTCTCGGCTGAGTAGTCTCTCTTTAATCGGCCCTTAGAAGCGTCCACAAGCTCCTTCAGTCTCATCTTGTTGTATTTATACCAGTAATCTTCTTTCGTCGTATCTAGCCCTGCTGCGGCCTTCACACGTCGTTCTCTGTCCCACTTTCTCATGTTTCTTTCGTAGGACCTTTGCTTTTGCTCCATCTGGTATATTCTTTCATTTTCTCTTGGATTTACAGGCTTGTTGTAATCCTCGCTTATTCCTGGAAAGTATGCAGTGAAGGAATGTCTGCAGTTCCATCCGCCAAGTCCTGCGCCTGTTCCGTATCCTGTGGCCTCATAAAAGTTCTCGTAATTTCCTTCCGGATGATTTACCCAGAACACTCTGCCTTGCCAGGCTGCGTGGCTTGGTCTGGCTCCCATGTGGGCACTCGTTTGTACTAGATTTATATCTAGCTCATCAATGACCGATTTCTCGCAAGCCAGGGCGTTCTGGTTTACTGCGGTTCGTACTGCCAATCGAACGGCCGCCTCGATTGATCGTTGAGCACCGCTTGGGTAGGATACTTTTGTTAGGCCTTCTCTGCATAGCTTGTCTATCGTGTTTGCGGTTGCTTGATCCAAAGAATAGGCTCCGCTTGAAACCTGAAGATAAGCCATGTCGTAGTATCTCATAAAAGTGTCGCTAGCCAGTTGAGCTGTGGTCCTTGTAAGGTTCTGGATATCTCCCCACAGTGCTGATGTTCCTTTTTTGATCTGATCCGAAAATTCTAAGCCACTTGTGTCGTATCCTCCAGCCTCTAGTCTGTCGAAGGTATCACGGATACTTTTATAAGCGCTCTGTTGCATGATCCGGTCGACTTCTTCTTCAGAAGTGTGAAGTATTTCAGCTAGTCTTTTGTTAATCCAGTCTTGCTGCAAACCAAGTTGTTTTAGCTTGTTGTTCAAATACTCCGCTGTGCTTGTCATAGCGTCCTGATTCATCTTGATCCGCTCCGCTATGTCCACCAGTATTTCTGTGGCCAGTTCCTGATACAGTTTTTCTAGGTCGTCACCTACGTTCTGCAGGTAGTTCGGTTCTAGCATTAGGCTTCACCCTCTGGCCCCTCTTCGATTTGTGTTCCATCTTGTGGGAAGAACATACTTTGAATTCTGTCTGCAGGGTTTTCTGTTTCTCCGGTCATCTCTCTGGCTGTTTCTTCGTCCTCTCCGTAGTATCGGACGCGATATTCCCATTTTTGTAGGATGCCAGCCGAGATTTCCTGAAGCATTCTTAGACGCTCCGCTTCCTCATCTGAAAACATGGTGTCGTCAAATTGAATTGTGATGCGAACGTCTGGATCAAGCCCGGATATGTGGCACTTCTCTTTGCCTAGGATGATAATCGATCTCGTTAGCTCTGTAAGGGCGTCCTGGATTGCGATACGTTGCTTCCAGACGCTTTCTGTTAGCTCTTTATTGCTGACACGAACCTGAGTTGCTGTGGTCATGTTCTGGATGCTGAACTGGTATCTATTTTGCCCAAGTCCGCATTTACTTGATAAAAGATTTAGATTAAATTGAACGTTCTCTTTGTTCTCGTCAACTCGAAGGCTCGGATTGTATTCCTCAAAAAGTCGAGGCTTGTCTGGGCTTACTTGTGTTCCCGTACTTACGTATAGGGATTTCTCCAAAGTTGCACCGACATCAGGCTCTTGTCGTACTGGTACTCGCTCGCCTTTATCGTTTAGCGCGTAGGCTGTTGGTTGCATGCTGAATAATGCCTGATCCATGAAAACCTTTTTCTTTCCTAGCAAAGTATCCATGAATAGGTTGTCGTATGCCAAGTCGCAACTTTCCAGCATGTCGATTGCGTTTGCGTAGATCGACATCCCTAATGGTACGTCTGCTATGTTGTTTTCAATATTGGGCTTTAGAATCACAAAAGGCTTGCAAGGTAGCTTGTAACTGATTGCTTCGCCGTGTGGTGCTGATACCCTTTCATAGCCTACAGCGTCTCCTGCCACATTGTTGATCTTGAAGTAGTGGTTGTAGATTTGATAGCCTTCTTGCTCTTGCTTGAAGACCTGGATGTACATGAAGCGCTCCCCGTTTTGTGTATACTCGCTAGCTAATGCGATTTCTGAAATGTCTTCCTCGTCATAGGTTAACGGCACGATTTTCTGCGCGTCCTTGATAGCCTTGATATGTACGCTCTGGGCACTTAGCTGCCCTTTGTTTACTGTTGGGTTTACAAGCTGCAGATAGAAGCACACAGTGCCTTGCGCGAATTCTCTCTCGACCGCTTTGTTTCCTAGCTTCCAGAACTTGCTGTTTCCTAGAACTCCGCCGTTCTGGTCCTCTTTGTCTCCGGTCAAGAATTCTTGTGTGGCATCAGTTCCATGTTCGTTGCACTCCACCAGGATTCTGGTTTTATCATTCAAAAGTAAATCGGCCCAGTCTTCGCAAATTTTCTTAGCCATTCTCATCTGTTTGCGTTTTACTTGGCGACTGTTTCCGTTTTCGTTCTTGATCTCGTATTTATGAAAATCTTGAACGTAGCCCTTCCACCAATCGTTCCAGAATTGAATTTTATTGTAGTAATCTTGGACTTCCTGGCTCACAGGATATCCTAAGTCCTTTAGTATTGTGAATAAAACTTTCATTTAAGTACTCCTTCCTGTGATCAGGTCCATAAATGTTGACCAACTGTAAAAATGGGCATCGAATGTATCGACGTCGGTTGTGAAATCATCCAGAATCTTGTCTTCCTTCGATTTTGTATCGTATAGGGCTGTGCTCAAACTTTCGACTACCATAGGTACTGCCTGGAACTTCATCTTGTGTCTGTTCAGCAGCATGTTGTAGGTCAGAATCCTTGTCTTTCCGTCTATCTTGCGGCAATCCATCACGTTAGTTGGAAAGCCTGCCCTTTGTACGGCTACTCGTATACTGTTCAAAATAACTTGTTCTGCGTTATCTACAAAAACACTTGATACTACGAATCCTTGAATCCACAAAGCTCTGATCAGGTCGACTGTCTCTGTGCAAAGTCTTTCGGCGTCTATAGTTCCTTTAGCGTGTACGACTTTACGTTCTGCGAAGGTTACGATCTCAGAAAGGTCTGCCGTGATTCCCGTTACGATCAGGCTACTATGTGAACGTGTTCCCCCTATGTCCAGGCCTATGTTGATCATGTTAAAAAGTGGGAGTTCTCCTTTGACTTCCCACTCGTCTGGATTGTCTGCAAACTGTGGAAAGAGTAGCCCTTCCGCGTTGCACCATTCTCCTAGTATGTATCTGTTGTATAGGACTGTCCCTCGATATTCGAGTTTCAAGTTTTCCACGAATTCTTGCGGCAGAAACGGGTTGTCTTCAATCGTGTATTTCTGTCGGAAGATGTCGGCTCCTGATTCTAGAAACTTTAAAAACCAATGGTTCTTGTTGTCCGGGTTGCATGTTCCATCAAAACAGCTATATGGTTTATCTAGACGCGACTTTAGCATGTCAAATACTTTCTTATTCCAGGTTACGACTTCATCCCCGTAGCAGTACGCTACTGAGGCCCCTTGTATCTTTGTAACCTGGCTTTCTTTGTCTGCGCCTATTGCGTAGCAGTTACGGCCGAATAGTCGCACTGTGTTGTCTGGTCTTACTCTTCCAACTAGTTCTGGGCCATATAATTCTCGCATGGGTTCTAGTACGTTTCTTTCAAGTGTTGACTTTGTATTTCCTATGAGGAACACGTGGCCTGGAAGGCCCTCTATAGCTCGAATCCGTTTCGGGATGATGTAATAGTCCAGCCATGTCTTTCCGCTACGCGTAGCCCCTTCTTTTATGTTCCAGCGGCTCGGTTTATGATTCCAGAACTCTTTCTGTTTCTCAGTTAGTTCCACTATCGTCTCCGGCTACTGCGTCCATAGCTTTCAATAAAAGATCCAGTTTCGTAAGCTCTTTAGAAGGGTCGCCTTGTCTCTTGATCTGTTCAGCCTGTGCATTCATTAGCTTCGTTCTGGCTCTGTCTAGGCTTGTGACTGGTTGCTGTCCTGTAAGATCTCGAATGAATTCGGCCGCCCTTACGTCTCCGCGTGTGGCTTTGTTGAACATGGTTGCTGCTAAAAGCATTTGATTGCTGAGCTCTTCATCTTCTAGGCCCATGTCGATCAGCTTTTCTTTATTTCTTTCGCTTGGCTCCAATTCTAGGATTGCAGCTAGGCATTGTTTTAGCTTCTTTTTCTTTTTCTGGACTTTCTGGCTTGCGGCTCCGCCTTTGCGTCCCATCTCTGCTGCATTCTCTTTCGTGAATGGCTTCAGGTTTTGCATCGGATCTTTGCGCTGTCTGGCCGCTTCGCTTTTTGTGCGTCCGGCTAGTCCCTTAGCAGGCATCCTCGATTAGCTCCGCTTGTTCTCCGGTGTAATCTTCCCAGCGCTTGATAATTACATCGGCATAGTGTGGATCATACTCCATCATGAAGCACCTCCGTCCTAGCTGTTCGCAAGCCATAAGCGTGGAGCCTGAACCTCCGAATAGGTCCAGCACGTTTTCTCCAGTTCCGGTGCTGTTCTTGATCTGCCTTGCAATCAGTGGAATTGGTTTCATGGTTGGATGCAGATCGGATTTTGTGGGCTTCTTCTCGTCTAGAATTGTTGTGTCCTTGCACCCCCCCCAGGATTGATTTTAGAAGGTCTTTAAGCTCGTCCTTCTTCATGCTGTCAATGTCCAGGTTCTCTGTGTCTTCGAGTACGGTTACAAGGTTTCTAGTGTTGACGAAGTAATGGGCTGCGCCCTCTTTCCATCCGTATAGGCATGGCTCGTGTTTCCACTGGTAGTCCTGGCGACCCAGTGCGAATGTGTTCTTGTTCCAGATCAATGTTTGTCGGATGTTTAGGCCTGCACGTTCGGCTGCTTCCAGAAAGTTCTTACTCTGTGTAGATGCGTACCAAATGTAAAAGGCCCCGCCTGCCTTGAGCTGTTCTGTCATGTTCTCGAAGGCTACTTTTAAAAACTCGATAAAGCCCTCGTCGTCTTCCCATGAATCGTTATCAATGACCAGGCCGTCGGTTCTTCGATGTAGCTGCTTAGCCTCTGAAGGTCTCATATGCTGTCCTAGTGCTACGTTATACGGTGGATCAGTTACGACCATATCCATAGTAGCGTCGCTGCAAAGCTTTTCTACATCCTGGCGCTTGGTACTGTCTCCGACCATCAATCTGTGCCTTCCTAGCATCCAGCATTGTCCTCTTTTGGTTGTTGGTTCTTCCGGAATCTCTGGCTCGAAGTTGTCGTCCTCTGCGATTTGTTCGTCGAATGTTTCCGTTTCAAATCCGAAAGGCTCCATATCGAAGTCCATGTTGTCTAGCTCTTCCAGTTCAAACTGTAAAGCGTCAAGGTCCCATTGTGCTGCTTCCGCGACTTTGTTGTCTGCCAATCGGTAGGCTTTCACCTGTGCTGGCGTTAGATCGTCGGCCTGGATGCATGGGACAGTCTCAAGGCCTAGCTTTTGTGCTGCCTTCCATCTCGTGTGTCCTGCAATGATGATCAGGTCTTTATCCACCACAATTGGTTGCTTGAATCCGAACTCGTCTATAGATGCTGCGACTAAATCGACGGCATCTTCGTTGAGTCGTGGGTTGTTCTCGTAAGGCTTCAGGTCGCATGTTCTTATGTCTGTAATGTTCATGTGTGTTCACCTCTGTGTATTAAAAAAGAAGCGTTAGCAGCTCAGGGTTCTCTCCAATGAGAGGTCTATCCTGTTTAGCTTCTAAGGCTTCTTTGTTGTCTATGATTACCCGGAGCGCTGAAAAGAAAATAAAATTAATGTCCATGATTTGTCGTAGCTGACGTTTGACGTTGTCTGGAAAGCACTCGTTTTTGGAAAGGAGGACGCTCCGGGTAAAAGAAAAGAGGGCCTTTTTCTACCGGTCCTCTTTTACAAGTACTAATATACCACCCGAAAGCGGTTTACAGTGTAAACTCTTCAGTCTTTTGTCAGATTTTTTACCTCTGCCATTAGGTGTTTATACATTCCTTGTCTTGTGTATCCGTATTTCTCAGCTACATCCACGGCCTTGATTCTATGAATGTACAGATCCCATAAGATATTCTGATCTTGCAAGTCTAGAAGTTCTGTCCATCTTAGGTCCGTCAGTCTTTTTTGGAAGTGATGCAGTTCTTGTTCTTTGGCTGATATCTCTTCAAATAGGCCGAGCGGGCTGTGGTACTGATGCTGATATGTCGGCATAGGCCACTTGCTTTTTTTCTGTTCTGCGGTCAGTTCGATTCCTCCAGACTTTGCAAGACCTGTTGTCTGGTGGTTTAGTACCTCCAATTCTTGATTCAGTTCAATCAAACGGTGGCAGCAGTAGCGCACCGTTTTTAGTTCTGGAATTAATTCATCATAAGTCATATTTTACCTCCTTAAAGCTTCGATTAAGGCTTTCTGTGTTATGTTCTTGTGTTCTAGTGCATCCAGCATGTCCTCGTCTACTGTGCCTCTAGCTACGATCTGATAAATTGTCACGTTTTGTTTCTGCCCTTGTCTGTAGATTCTGGCATTTGCCTGCTGATACAGTTCAAGGTTCCAGTTTGGAAGTGTGTACCAGATTGCGATATGTCCACCACGTTGAAGGTTAAGCCCATGTCCTGCGCTTGCTGGATGCAAAAGCAGCACGTCTATCTTTCCGTCGTTCCAGTCCTTGACATCTTTTTCACTGTTTAGACTTCTTACTTCGATCTTTTGCTTTTTCAGATGTTCTGTGATGCGTTTTAGTTCGTGTTTGAAGTAGTAAAACACCATCACCGGGTTCTGGTTCGCTGATTCGATCAAGTCGTCTAGTGCCTCAAGTTTAGCTGCATGAAGGGTTGCTACTTCTTCGAGCTTATTTCCTAGCTGATCACGTTTATAGATTTCTCCTGATGTCATTTGTAGCAGTTGGCCGCATAACACTCCAGCGTTGGCTGCTAGCAGTGATTCGTTGTTATCTAGTTCCAGAACCTTCTCACGTTTGAAAGCGTGGTATTCTGTCATCGCTTTTTGAGGTAGCTCGATTGATTTTTTTAAGTACTGAACCGGTGGAAGTTTGGCACAGTCTGCCTGATCCAGACTCATGCATACATCACCTATTTTCTTGTATATTTTTTCCTCTGCGTCTGGTCTAGGCTTCCAATCGTATACGATCATCCCGTTTCTTCTTCCTGGGATTAGATATCTTTCTCGAAACTGAGTTAGCGTTCGACCTAATCTTTCTCCCTGATCGATCAAATATATCTGGCTCCAAAGGTCCGGAATTCCTTTCGGGGCTGGCGTTCCGGTTAGACCTATAAATCTGTCAGCTAGTGGCATAACTTTTCTTAGGGCTCTGAACCTCTGGCTTCTTGGATTCTTGAAAGTTGATAATTCATCAATCACTACCATGTCGAAGTCAAAGTATTTGTTGTCTACTAGCCAGGTAACGTTCTCTTTGCCTATGAGATAAATGTCTGCATTTTGTTGCAGTGCTCTCTCACGTTGCTTTGGAGTGCCCGCTATGATTGAATAGCTCAAGTCCTTAGTGTGACTCCACTTTTCTATTTCTTCCGGCCACGTGCTCTTTATTACGCGCACAGGGCCTATGATCAGAACTTTTTCTATGTCGATTAGTTTTAGAAGGCTGATGATCGTTAGCGTGGTTACGGTCTTTCCGGCTCCCATAGGGAGAAGAAGGCCACACTTCTTATGATCCAGTCCGAAGTTGATAGCCTTCTTTTGATAGTCATGAGGTTTAAATTCTGTCAAAGTGTCGCTCCTCCGGTATGATTCCAGACCGCATCAGATTTGTTAATTCGTCCACCTGGGCCTTTGTGCTGATGCAGTATACTTTCATACCTGTTGCCCGTATTTGGGCTACTGTGGCTTTTTGTAGGGCTCTAGGCTTACCGCCTGGCCTTTTTACTTCTACAAAGAAAGCCTTTGAATTATATGTGATCAGTCTATCTGGCACGCCTGCGTTTCCTGGGCTTACAAACTTCCAGGCTTTACCGCCTAGTGCTGATACCTTTTTGATCAGGTATTGTTCAACTTGATTTTCTATCATTTCTGGAAGAACTTCTTTTGAAGTTCGCGGTACCGCTCGGCGCAGTCTGGACACAAATCTTTGTTGTCAATTGTTGTGATCCACCCATCTGGAAGTCCTTCCCAGGTTTCGATTGTTTTTCCGTTCTCGATCTTGCTCTTTTCGATTCCGACTGATGTTTCTTTTCCGCATCGGTCGCACTTGATATACATCCTAGTTTCTTTCATGTTTTATTCCTCCTCTAGCCTTTTGGCTTGTCTTTTCTGTTTCGCTTGAATAGTGTCTTGAATCTCACTACGATCAATCTTATAAAAATTGATTAGCTGATCCATACAAATCAATACATCCGCCATTTCTTCGATTAGGTTATGTCTTAGTCCTTTGAACTCTAATGGTTTGGTTCTTTCTTCCGGATTGCGTACCAGTTTAGAAATTGCCTTTTGCAGTTCTGATAGTTCTTCCATAGCGACTAGGCTCTGCCTTTCGATTCCGTACCGGTCCATTGTTTCGTTGTTGATTTGCTTATTAAATGTGTGATGTATAAGATTTTCGTTTTTAGCTACGATAATTGACATTTCTGTGTCTCCTTTTCTTGTTGATTTTTGGTCCTGGAAACGGATACGTTCGGAAACGCCTTTCAAACTCTTTATATATATACTATATTTTCTCGCGCGCATATACATATGCCTATACTGTATTACACTATATATATTATATATTCATTAAGTTAGTAATATTTCTGTTTCCAGTGTTTCCAATAGCTTAGAAAGCCTTATTTTATGCGGTGATTCCCTGGAAACGCTCTATGATTTTAGCGTTTCCATATCCGTTTCCACTGTTGCCTTGTATTTTTTTACAGCCGTTTCCAGCGTTTCCACGCTTTGGGGTTAATGTCCAATCAATTTAGGGTTCAAATAAACCCGTTGTTTGCCATAACAGGCTCCCCTTTGTCTTGGCGCTGGTCCTTTATTCCACCCTAAACTTTCCATGATTGCCTTGAGTTCTCTCTGGTCCACGGGTGTAAATTTATTCTTTGACCCATTCAAAACTTCGCACCAAATTTCGAGTAAACTTACGCAGTCTCTGATGTCTTCCCCCTTGTTCTTCGGGTCCTCCAACCATTGGACTCTGGCGTATAAATCCATATCTTTCCAGCCCTCTGGTAACATCCTATCTAGATAGTCGCGGACCATGTCCTCTCGGACACTGGTAAACGTGTGCTCTTTTTGCATCTGTTCGGCTCCGGTCAAAGCTTCGCCCTGAAGGAATAGCTTTTCTCCGTCCTTGAATCTTTGCTTAGCTTCAGCCCAGATCTGGTCCCGTTCTTTTGGTAGATCATCAAACACGACTTTCTTCGCTTTCGATATATCCGTATTGATCGGCCAGAATCTTCGGTTCCCTGTGTAGTCTCTTAGGAATTCATCATCATTTGTAGTTCCGAAAAACACACACTGTCTTGGATTATCAGTAACCCTTCTTGCGTATGCTTTTCTGTATCTGTCGTCCCTTTTACTTATAAACTGCTTCATGGACTCGATATCGGCTTTTCTTGCTGCAGATAATTCGGACCATTCAATGATCCATGATCCATGCAGGGCTTCGTACCCTTCTTTGCCTGCAATCGTTGTGATTGAATCTGAGAACCAATCTCCGCCCATGATGCTTAGCATGTGGCTCTTTCCGATTCCCTGGTGTCCTACGAGTACCGGCATATAATCCATTTTGCATCCAGGTGTGTAGATTCTGGCCACGGCTGCGGTAAAAGCTTTCCTTGCGACCGCTCTGCTGTACTCCGAATCCTCGCTTCCTAGATAGTCTATAAATAGCGTGTCTAGTCTTGGTATGCCGTCCCATTCTAGCGTGTCTAGATAGTCTCGTACTGGGTGAAAGCTGTTTCTCTCCTGGACGTAGGCTATAGCGTCATCCACTTTTCCTTTTGCGACAATGTTGTACTTCTTTTCTAGATAGTATCTGAAGCTTGCGTCGTCCGTATCCGTCCAGGTCGGGTCGCTTGGATTGTAGTTCCACCAGGGCAGGTTTCCTTTTTTGACTGGTTTCTGTGCGAATAGGTCATTTCCTCCAACTCCGTTTTTAAGCTTTGGATCATTTAAAAGTATGCGGACTATGTTGTCTGTAGTTGGCTTGAAGTTTCCCTTCTTGTCCATGTCCATAGCATCCAGCCAGTCCTCGTTTACTTCTTCTTTACTGTCTTCTACTCCTTGCGAACCCCTCGCGGTGTCGTCCTTGAAGTCGTCCCAGTCCTCGTGAATCTGTTCTTTCTTGTCATCTATAAGCTGCTTCCTGGTGCCCTCGTCATGTTCCATTAGTTCGAGCATGTGTTCTGTTCTTGCTGGATCGTCTGGCCACTTGTGTATCCTTACAAGGTCATAGGCGTTGCATAGCTGCTGCCCTGTTGGGTCTGTGTTGTGATTGCTATAGGCATACTTATCGTCATATATAACTAGGCCTCCGGCTGTTGATCCGTTCGTATAGGTCCAGCGGTTCGGGTCCTCTGTCGGCGTGTATTCCTCTGGTATGAACTTCTCGATTGCTTCCTGGATCGTGTAGGCTCTACAGAAGGCACCAATCCATCCGGACTTAGATAAAGGGTCCTCCTGGTGTCTAATGTCGCTGTGATGCAGTTCTGTCTCTCTGTTCGAGCGAGGCCAGTAGCTGATGTCATGCCAGTCTCTGTACTGCGCCAGGATGTCATCTGGGTTCAGGTACGCGTTTCTGTCTCCTAGTTGTTCACAGATGTATTCTCCGTCCTTGCTGGTGCTAGGCCAGAACATCATTCGTGCTGGCTGATACGTTGTGTCGTCGAAGTATTCCATTCCGATAGTACTTGCAATCCTTCGAGCGATTGCCTCGTACTCTTCCGGTGATACTCCTCTTTGTAGGGGCAGGATCCATCTGTACTTTGGCTTTTCCGGTGTGTGCTTATGCGTTGAGTAGATCACGCTGCAAAAGTCGCACGTTATTCGGATCAAGTCTAAAAAGTCTTTGTCTGCAAAGTCAGCATCCAATGTGATCATGCTACGTGATAGAACGCTTTGATTGTTTCGTCTGCCGTCTTTTAGTTCGCCGGCTACGAATCCACCGACGTCCTTGATATTGGACTGCTGGTCCTTCGTCATGTTCTTGTACTCTTCCACCGTCTCTTTTGTTCGGGTCGTTTCTTTTAGTTTTTTTGTGAATTCCTCCCAGGACATTTCCTGGTTGAAATATTGCTTTTGTTTTCTGTTTTTGCAGGTTGCTATTTGCATACATCCTTCAGCCTCCTGTCTATTCTTCCGCTATAGGATAGCCTCTAAAAGTGGAATTCATTTCATATTTCTCCGATAAACCGCTTTTTGAAGCTCATGTTTGATACTTTGCTGTGTTCCTTGCTGGAGTGTCCCATTGGCCTTGATCTCTTCTAGAAGCTTTGTAGTGCGTTCAGCGTGCTTGCTGGCGTTCTCTGTATCGCTTTCCATATATCTGCAGATTACGGTTAGAGCGTTTGCGATATTGTCCAGGCGGTTGCAGATGCGGTCTGCGGCCTGGTTGATTGCTTTTTCTAGCATGTCCGCATTGTCGAAGCTGGCCATGTCTTCCTTCCGTCTTTCTTCAGGTGGCTTGCGTAGATAGCTTAGACGAAGAGCTATAGCATTTTGACTTCGGTTCTTTAATATTGAGCCATATTCTTTATAAATCTTTGAGCTGCTATAGCCTAGGGCGTCTAGCTGCTTTAGAAGGTTGTCCTCTTGCTGTGTCCATTTAACACTCATGTTCTATCCTCCTAGCCTTGGCACTTGAGCTATATCCAAGCCGAACGCTTCCTTCAAAATATTTAGAATGATCAGCGCTGCTGTGATATAGATCAAGGCTATAATTAAATCTTGCTTATCTATTTTCATGTTAGTCCTTCTTGTAATAATCGGATATAAATCCATCCCCTACTAGAATTAAGTCTGGCGCCCAACTGATCGGCTTAGCCATTACGTCTAGCAGTTGTTTGAACTTTGTTTCTTTTTCTTTCGTCGGTACTTCGCAGATCACTTCATCATGAACGTGCATGATTGTTTTAGCTCCGATCTCGTCGCACCCTTTTAGCGTCTCGCATAGGCAGTCTCGAGCGATAGCCTGAACCACATTCTCCGTAAGCTTTCCGCCCCAGGTGTTAGTCCACTCCCACTTTCGTGTTGTCTGGTTTAATCCTAAAAAGGATACCTGGCCATCCTTGATTCGTGGTGTAACGTAACCTAAAATGCGCCCGTTGGGTAAAGATATATAGACGTTACTGCCACCCTTGAAAACCTTCATATTTCGGTCTAGGGTCGTGACTTTGCCGTCTGTGATTGCATCCTCGAAGGCTCTGCCTAGTAAGTACCAGAAGTCCTTGATACGTGGCGAGGCTTGTCTCCATTTGATTACAATCTCATGCTGCTGTTCTGGGCTTAGTCCCATCTTACTCGCTCCGAAGGCTTCCAGTGCTGCCGTTCCACCTCCGTATCCGAGGGCAAGTTCGGCAATCTTTCCCTTTTGTCTTAGATGTCCATTGATTCCGTGCTTTTCTACGGGCACTCCGAACATCTGACTGGCTGATGCACAGTAGATGTCTCCGCCGTTTTTGAATACTTCCTGGCGCCATGTTGTTCTCGTAAGCCAGGCAATCACTCGGGCTTCGATTGCGCTATAGTCGGCTACTATAAAGCTGCTGCCTTCGGGTGGTGTGATTACGGTTCTTAGAATCGTAGCGAATACATCATTCATGCTTGGATAGATGAGCTCTAAAAGTTCGAAGTTACCTTCCTTCACGAGTGTTCTTGGTTCGTCTACCTCGTCAAAGCTTGGGCGTGGGAAGTTCTGCGGTTGGATCAAGCGTCCGGCCCATCTTCCGGTTCTTCCTCCAAAGAATTGGAAGGTTCCCCTGATGCGGTCATCTTCTCCGCACGCTCTTTGGAATGCATCGTATTTCTTGACGCTTGTCTTCCCTAGCTCCTGGCGTATCTCTAGGGCTCTTCTTGTTTCTGGCCTTAACTTGCCTTTTAGAAGGTCTTTCACGGCTTCCTTGTTTAAACTTTCGACGTCATGTCCTTCCTGGTCAAGGATCCACTTCTTTAGCTGTGCTACGCTTTGCGGATTTTCTAGCCCTGTGATGTATCTTGCTTCATCCATGAGTGCCATTCCATGATCTAGACTGTAGGACTGCACGTTTTTTATGATCTGCGTATCTACGTGAATTCCTCTGTCGTTTATCCTCTGGTCTCTGTGCCAGTTTTCCCATTCCTGATCGGATACGGGTACCAAGTTATTTAGCTTGGTATAAATCGCTTGCTCAGCTTCCACGTCTCTTCGGTTGTATTCTATAAAAAGATTCCATTTCTCCGGATCATGCTCCGGTAGGTTCTTCCATCTTCCGCCGTTGGCTTTTGTTGGCTTGCAAGGCTTGCAAAAATACTGGATCAGCCTTTTACCTGTAGCCAGTTTCACCTTGTCTTCTTCAATCCCTAGTGCGGGGCCTAGTTGGCCTAAGCTTGAAGGATAGCCGTTCTCTGCGGCCATGATCATAGTATCTTTCCATTGTTCTGGTGGTAGGAATCCATCCTCTGTTAGTTTCTTTTTCACTGCGTCTCCTAGAATATCTCGCTTCGCGTACTCCTTGACGTATCTGGTTAGGCATACTCGTTCGAAGTTTGCGTTGTGCGCCACCTTCGTGATGCTTTCGTCTGCTAGTGCTGATACTAAAGAAAAAGGCAGATCTTCTTCCATTAAATTTAAAACTTCTACTGGATCATTGCCCCAGGCGTATCCGAATAGAAGTATTTTGAAATCTAAACTTTCTGCGTATTTATAAACCCCGCAGGCTGCAAGGTCGACGCTGGAGTAGGTCTCCAGGTCGATATGCAGTATGGGCTTTTTACAATAAGGCACTTAGGTCGTCGCTTCCGGCTTCATCGTCAAATTCAGAAGCGTCGCCGAAGTCTGCGGTTACACTTGAGTGTCCTCCTAAAGGTTCTCCGTCTTTTACTTTTAAAACGCTGTTAAGCCCTGCAGCGATTCCTGTTCCGACTTTATTGAATGAGTAGAAGTTGAAGCTTACAGCTCCATAGCATCCACTATATACATCTTCCCTAATAGCTTCCTTGTCGCTGTAGGCGTATGTCACTCCGTTCTTGCGGTATCCAACTGATACAGGATTGATACTCTTTATCGCTAGCATGTATTTGTTCTTGAATTCTGGCGCGCTGTATCTTTCATCAGCGTCGCAGTCAACCAATAAGCCGCGTGTGCTTCCTGGTTCTCTTTTTAGCGGTGTTGCTTTGGCTTTGAAAGAAGCGCCGTAGTCTTCTACTCCGTCTTGAACGGCTTCCTGGTATCCCTTAAGGATTCGGTTAAGTGTTTCTTTGTCGTCCTTGTCGATTAATACATTCACGCTATATTTTGCGTCCTGACCCTCTGCAAAGGCGTGTGGTTCTGCCAAGTGGCAGTATACGAATCTAACTAATTTTGTTTTTACTTGTGACATCTTTTTGTTCCTCCTAGTTGTATTCTTTGTCGCATTACGTTTTTAAGCTGTCGCTTTAGATCGTTTCTGTGTGGTCCTGGTTTACTGTTTCGAATCTCGGCTCGGATGCGGACCATCTTTTCTTCGAGCTGATTGATATCCTCTTTTGAAATCATCTTTTAATCCCTTGGGCTTAAATCCCCACATGTGTTCTGAAGGCGACCGGATTCCTATCCGTCTCTTTATCTTTCTAATCAATGCCATCTTTAAAGTCATTTGTTACAACTCCAATTGCAGGGCGCTTGTCGCTTACTGGCACTAATGTAGGCTTGCCTTGTGGCTTCTCGATATATTCACCAACGATTTCTGCAAAGTCTTTCTTTCCGACTAATTTTTCTAGAGCCGTGATAGTCTGAAGCTTTGGCTTTGTCATGATCTGGTCGAAGTCGAATCCTGCTTTTTGAAGTGCTTCAGAGGCCTTAGGCTCGTCTGTAATCTTTCTTCGGCTTGTTCCTTCTACAACTTTATAGCCTTCGTAGTGTGTTCCCTTTAGCGCCTGATCCAGTGCGAACTCTTGTACCTCTTTGGCCCAGTCGATAAGTCCCGGTAGTTCTGGCAAAAGCTCCGCGATTTGCTGATCTGTTAGAAGCATTCCGCACATGCGCTGATATCTTTCGTCGATTGCTTTCATCCTGGCAGCGCGTGCGTTACAGTTTCCCTTTGCCCTGCAGAACTTGCACCAGTCTCCGGCTTGCCGTTCTCCTTCTCCGTTCCAGGCTTCGATAGCTGCAGGCTTGACTACATTTTCCATCCAGTCGGCTAGTTCTTGCGTAGTAAGTTCCCAGGTGCTGATGTGGTCACGTCTAGGCTGTACGATATGAAGCTGAACCTTTTCAAAATCGTATAGGCAGTCGTATAGGGCCATAACTCCTGCGGCGTAAATGGTAAGCTGCGGATTGTGTGGGGCATTTACCTTGACACCTTCTCCGTATTTAAAATCGATAACGTGGAGCGTGTGATCACTTACGATTACAGCGTCGCTTGTTCCGAATCCTTCCGGAATCCATGGAGTCAAATCAACTTGTACCTCGATAAAAAGATCCGCGATATCACTTTTCTTTTTCTCTTTGTTGTATACCTCTAGAACATAGTCCTTATAGAAGTTTGTAGCCTCGTCCATTTCTCCTGTTGCAGCTTTTACTTTTCTTCGTGGATGCCCCTCGATCCAGTTACGAAGTTTCTTTTCGGCTACACTGTGAGCCTCTGTTCCTTCCGCTGCGTAGACGCTTGGCTTTTCTTCAATAGGCTCCTCAAGTCTTGCGGAAGGGTGGCAGTGAATCCATCTGTCGGCACCACTTGCAGAAAGGATAGCGTGTTGGCTAGGCATGTAGTGCCTCCCAGGCTTCCTGATATTTCTCTTTAGGAATGTCGCTGATCTTGCTTGCACCCATCTGAGTTAGGAATACCTTAAGTACGGCCATGCCTTTTTCTTTGGCAAAGGCGACGCCGGCTTTCTGTAAATCTTTCACTGTAATTGGTTCTGCAGTCGGATCAGGTTTAGGCGTTGGTTTTACCGGTTCCGGTGTAGGCTTTGCAGTCTCATGAATAGGCTCGTCTTGAGTCGTCCAATCTTTGGCCATTGGAATCTTAGTCTCATTTTCTTTTTCTTTATGAGTTGGTGCTTCCTTTGTTGGTGTTTCTTCTTCCCATGGGAATGTTTCAGGCTCAGGTAATTTTTCCTCTAGTCCTGCGCGCTTTAGGTCTAGCTCTTTGGCTAGCTCCAACACTTTTTTAGCGTCGTCGATTTCGCTTGTTGCGAATTGCAATGTTAGTTGGTAATACATCTATTTTTCCTCCTTGTTTTCTTCCATTCTTCTTTTTAATTCATCGTAGGTAACGCAGAAAGGACATTCTTCATCTCCTTTTTTTGCATGACACGACCATTGCTGAAGTTCGTCACAAATCGGGCTGGCATCTAATCTGCAACTTCCTTCTTCATAGGCAATATGTAAGGTATTGGGCCAAGATTCTCTGACATAAAACGGGCAATATTGCGGATCAATTTCATCAACAATAATTTGCATTTTCTAGTCCTCCTTATCTTCTATTTCTGCAGCTTCTAGGCTTTCGCTTAGGTTCACAACCTGCTGTACAAAATCTCTAAGCATAGCCTTAGCAGCATGTTTTAGAATTGATCCAAGTTCCTCTGGACTGACGTCCATTGTTTCAAGAAAGGCCATCATCTCGGGTCTGCTTCCTTTGATATGTGTCTTTAAATGCATTTTGTCTTCAACGTCTGGCGCTAGTGCAACCTCTACTGAGAAAAGCTTTAATTCTCTTTTTGCAGGTTTTTCTTTTTCAATAGTGATCATGTTTAGTCCTCCTCTGTTATTTCGCTATTTGCTAGGATATCTTCAAGTGTTGCATCCCTATCAACGCCCTTGAAATACCCCTTTTTTCTCATCTCGGTTAAAGAATTTATATTTTTGAACTGATATTCGGGCGAATAGCCTTGTGAACAGCTTTGTAATAAATCCTGTTCAAATTTAGTTAGTTTAATTGCGGGGGCTTTACGGGGCTGCTTTAGCCAATCCATTACCTTTGCATGACATCCTCTTGATCGATCTTTGCTAAGTTCGCAGTCAATGCATTTAACACGATCACATCGTTCAGGTCTTCCTTTGACTACCGCTAAATTCCACAGGCCTTTTTCTAGAATTTCTTGTTGGAAATGATCTAGATTAGTTTCCTGATTCGGTTCTTTATACTGTTCTCTATATTGCTTCAATTCCTCTAGCCATTCAGCAAGTTGCTTAAAGTTTTCTCTACAAAGATCACTCATGCACTGATTTTCAGATGCTTTTCTTGCGCGGGCAATCAATTCATCTATTGTCATTCTTTCTTTTTCCTCCTTGTATTTTTGAACACGTGCTGTATAATATAAGCGTGTTCTATTGCTAGAGCCTTATTCGTTTTCGAACGAGGTCTTCTAGCCTTTTTTTATAGAACGCTTGTAGGATTCTACGATATTCTTTTGTGTGAGGCCTAGATACTGAACAGCACGCTTGGTTAGAATAATGTTGCTGTCGATATTTTCTAGACCTTCTTTTTTTATGTCTTCCATGATCTTCTGGAAGATCTTGCTTCCCTTTTTCCTTCCGCAACCTAGAAACTTTGATAGTTCGGATTTGTTCATGTATCCCTTTTCCATCATCTCGTATCTGTAGGCTGCTAGGTTTTCTACTTGCAAAACTCACCACCTCCTTTAATAAAGCATTTGATAGATCATGATCCAAATTGCTACGCTTAGCGATATGATCAGGATTATGAGCGCCATGCTTAGGGCTGTTACAAGCCCTGATCTGAATTTCTGTTTTTTAATTCTTTTTTGTTCTGCATAGAAGGCTTCCAGTCTTAGTCTTTCTCCGTGAAGGTTGATACCTTCCGCAAAGTCTGGAAGCTCTGCGCCTGTTGTCTTGTGTTCCATTTCTCTTTCTCCCTTTCGTGTTACAATCTCCTATGAAAGGAGGTTAATCTTTTATGGATCAATTAAACGTTATACTTGCGATTGCTCTTGCTGTGTCTTCTATAGTCTCACCGATTTTTACGACTTGGCTGAATAATAAGCATCAGTTCAATCTTCGTAAGCTTGAGATTGAAGCGGATAGAAGAAAAACTGATATTCAATCCAAGAAGGACATCTATATGGGCTTTCTTCAGTATGCTGGCAAATATTTGTATTTAGGTCAGGCTGTAGCTCTTCAAGAACTCGGTGAATATATCTATAGGCTTCTTCCTCTGGTTTCTCCTGATCTTCGCAATAAGCTAATCGAATTCAATAAGCTTTTGGCAACCGATCGACATACTGCTAGAAGATTACTAGAAGAATTGACCCCAGATATTAAGAAAGAGCTCGAAGAATTAAACTAGATACTGCTATAAACCAGATTAGAATCGCATACACTCTGTACCAGGTGTTTTCCGGTTCTAATTTTTTCATTGTCGGGATTCCTACCATTACGGCTACCGTAAGAATGAAGATCCCTCCTACAACTATTGCATCCATCTATTTCACCTCCTCCTGTTTTTGTGGTTCCTTGGCTGCTGGTGCTGGCTGAGCGTCTTTAGCTCCGGCAATGTAGCCTTGGATAAATGATTTCTGCTTTTCGTTAAGACTTCTCGTAGCCTCTAAAACTTCGTTAAAGTTTTTTTCAGTCTCCTTATATTGAAATTGTTTCAAAACTTTTTCTCCTTTCTTGGTTTCGTTTCAAAACCTTACGCTGCTATTATAGTTCTGATTAAAAACTTTTGTCAATGATTTTTTATAAAATTGTTTTGTATCTTTACTTTTTTGAATGATAGTGTTAATCTTTAGGTGTAAAAAAGGAGGTAAATATGAGCACTATAGGTGAACGAATCAAGGAAGTAAGAAAAACTTTAGGTCTTTCTGGTTCAGCCTTCGGTGAAAAACTGGGACTGTCTAAGGGTGCACTTAGTAATATTGAAAGAAATGTGAACGGTGCGTCCGATCGTACTATTAGGTTGATATGTTCAGAATATTGCGTAGACTATTTTTGGTTAACTGAAGGAAAGGGTGAAATGTTTATAGATGATACAGAAGCCCTGATTGAAGCTCTGGCTGCCGAAAAAAATTGCACGCCTGAAGAAACTGATATGTTGAAAAAGCTTTTTTCTCTTCCTGAAGATCAATTTAATATTGTTCTAGGAATGATTAAAAATATGAAAGACGAGTAATCCTGTTTAGGTTGGTTACTCGTCTTTTATAAAAGAAAAATGCAGAACCTGTTTCCAAGTCCTGCACTCTTCCGTGTGTGTTCTATTGCTGTGTTCCGTGTCTGATCCAGATTCTTTGTAGGATTTTATAGGCCTGTTCAAGGCCCTTTTGGTCCATAGTCTGGAGCATGAATTCAATTTTCTTTTTGAGTTCTTCTATCCCATTGGCTTTCCCTTCTTCCTTATGTGCTCTCTTCTCAATTGTCTACAGTTTACAGCTATGAACGCATTTTGTCAAACTTTTATGGTTATTATTTTGTATTTTTTATTATTTACTTTTTGAACCTAAAAGATTAATATAAACCTAGGAGGTGTAATTATGAGTAAATTGAATGAAGTTTTATCTTCCAAACTCCCTGAGCTGATGAAAGAGTCTGGTGTCAGTCGTAGAGATTTGGCCGAGTATTGTGGTGTTTCTTATAACACAGTACGGTGTTGGGAGGTTGGCACTAAAGCGCCAAGGCCAGATATGGTTGTAAAAATTGCAGAGCGCTTCAACCTGAAACCCTTTGATCTGATGAGCGCGGCTTTTGATGATTCTTCAGTAAAGCCTGTCCGTTTCTTGTCTTTGGTTGCTGATGACGGTTCTGTATCAAATTCGAACAGTTCTCCAGTATTCACGTCTATGGCTACGGATGTTACGGCCGACTATGTTTATGTTATGCCTGATGATACCATGTACAAAGCAGATATTATTAAGGGCGACGTCTGTCTGATCCGTGCCACTGGTGCTATTCGTGCTGGTGTGCCTATGCTAGTGAAGTATCAAGGTAAAACCATGCTGCGCTTTATTATTACGCATAACGAAACGAATCAGATTGCCTTACGTACTGCCAGTCCGTATGCGATTGGTACGCTTTTATCGACGGCCGACTTTCATGATCAGGTTCAGGTGTTGGGCGTTTTAGTCGCTTTTCGTAGAAATTATAAAAGGAGATAATCCGTTATGGCTCAGCAAAAGGACACAAAAAGAGGGACCTGGATGTTCTATGGTTCCTGTAAAGATATTACCGGAAAGACTCAGCGATATTGTCGTCGAGGTTTCAAAACGAAAAAGGAAGCAAAAGAAGCCGAGCATGCCTTCCGTCTGGAAATGACTACCTCTCGGCCTTCTATAACCCTAAATGAAATGTTTCAGTTATACTGCAAAAACGCAGAGAATATGTCCGTAAAAGGATCCACTCTCTATACGCACGAGCATACTTATAGAAATCACATCCAGGATGATTTGGGAAGCATGAAGCTTACGGCGCTTACTACTCCCGTTCTTGATCAGTGGAGAAACCGTCTGCTTCAAAAGAAAAAACCAAACGGTCAGCTTTATGCTGCCCCCACTCTAAACGGCATTCTAGATACTCTATCTGTTATTCTTTCCTATTCCGTGAGACTTGGATATCTTGAAGTCAATCCGTGCAGATCTTTGCCTATCGTGAAAGATAAACGGAACCTGAAAGACCAGAGTCTGTTATTCTGGGAGCAGGAAACCTTTACTTATTTTATATCCTGCGTAGACGACCCGTATTGGCGTGATGTCTTTATGTTTATGTATGGCACTGGTGTCCGTAAATCTGAAATGTTTGCCCTCCAATGGTCGGATGTTGATCTAGGCAGAGGCCGGGTGCATATTTCTAAAACATTAACGATAAAAACGGAATCGGCTCCGTGGGAGATTACTCCACCTAAATCTAAAAACTCAAACAGATATATTGATCTACAGGATACCCTTCTAGATTGCTTAAGGCGTCGCTATAGCGAGCAACAAAAGAAGGACGGGTTCTCGTCCTCCTGGTTTGTATTTGGCCATATAAAGCCACTTCTGGCGCCCAGACTGGCTGTTGCTTTGAAGCGATACATCCAGGCTGCTGGTGTTCCGCCTATCTCCCCTCATGGCTTTAGGCACTCTCACGCGACTCTGCTGATTCGTGCCGGTGTAGATGATCAGCTGATCGCAGAAAGGCTGGGCCATTCTGTTAGTGAATTAAGAAAAACTTACGCCCATATATACTCCGAATCTAGGCGTGAAATGCTGGATAAACTGAACAAAATTTTATAAAAAATACATCAAAAATACATCACGAAGTAGCTAGGTGCTTTATATATAGGCGTTTTAGCCACTTTTTCTCTATGTTAAACATAGAGATGTTTTTTGCATTTGTACTCGACCGAAAATCGAAAATCGGTCGATGAAAACGATTTTTTTAAGCTTTTGTCGTATTTTCGTTTTGAATATTCTTAATAATATCCGTTAAATCCGCTTCATTGATAGCACCATCATAGAAATCATTCAACGTTTCAATCAGACCCTTATCATCTGGTAAAACCGTTTCAAACACTTCTTTCATGTGTGCAGCCTCCTGACTTGAACCTGCATACTTAACAGTCGCATGAATCATAGATGTATAGATAACATTCACCAACATTAAGTGATACTTATTGTTGTAGCCATCATTACGATTATCAATGATTGTATTGGCACTGATTAGAGCTGCACCTTGATACTTGGCTAAAGTAGGAAACTCTAAATAAAGTCCCTTTACCGTCTTATATGTCATTAGTTTCAGTGCATATACACACGCAAATTGTTCTAAATCACCTAACATACGTAAATGATCATCACTGTCTAGAACCTTTTTAAAATTGATATCTAATAATCTTGCCAAAACATCACTCACACATTCAAGATTGGTCTTACAAACCACTTCCTGACGACCATCTAAATCCGTTGTGATTATGAATAAATCGCCTTCGCGATCATAAAATATATTATCTGGATGTCTTAAATTCACCATGTGATCACCTTTTAACGAATAAAATTCGTACCCTTTCTAATTTCCTTTTCAGGCAAACCATACGCTTCTTTACCTAAGGCAATACTTTTCATCAAGAACGTCATATTACGAGCTAAAGCACGCATTGTTTGTTTACCCTCTTCATCCTGATTGGCTTCTTGCGCAGTATTTCCATGAATTGAATTCCAATATTGACTCGAAACAACAGGCATACCACTGATTGTAAAATACTTATTTAATTCATCAAAAGTAGCACTCGCTCCGCCACGACGACAAGAAACAACACTAGCCCCCACCTTCATTGTCTTATCAAAGCGCGAAATATAGAACAAACGATCTAATACTGCAATCAATGTTGCATTCGCGCTGGCATAATATACAGGACTTGAAACGACCAATCCATCCGCTTCTTCAAATTTAGGTAACAATTCATTGACAATATCATCATATACACACTTGCCAAGTTTCGTACAAGCACCACAAGCTAAGCAACCACGAACAGCTAAGTTTCCAACTTGTACAATTTCGGTTCCTACACCATTTTCTTTAAATACAACTTCCATTTCACGCAAAGCCAAATCATTCACTCCACTCGCATGTGGACTACCATTCAACATTAAGACTTTCATATTTTTCCTCCGAAAAAACCTATCTCTATTTTATCATTTGCGTCAACATGATAAAATGATATTTATGAAACGAATAGTAACTGGAATATTAGCGCATGTCGATGCAGGTAAAACTACTTGTATCGAAAGTATGCTTTATACATCAAAAACAATCCGAAAATTAGGACGTGTCGACCATCAAGATGCCTATTTGGATTATGATAATCAAGAAAGAGAAAGAGGCATTACCATTTATTCAAAAGAAGCTCACTTTCATTGGAAAGATAGTGAAATCTATTTGATTGACACACCCGGCCACGTCGATTTTTCAAGTGAAATGGAAAGAAGTCTTCAAGTATTAGATTTAGCCATTCTTTTAATCAACGGACAAGACGGTATTCAATCTCACACTTCTACCATTTGGAAATGCTTAAAACACTATAAGATTCCTACGCTGATCTTTATTAATAAAATGGATATTAGCTATAAGACACAAAAAGAGCTTATGAATGATCTTAAAGTGCATTTTTCATCCAACTGTATCAATTTTAAATCAAAAGATGCTGAAGATGAACTGTCCATGTTGAATGAAGATATCATGAATCACTATCTAGAAACCGAAGAAATCGATTCATCACTTCTTCAACAAGCCATTTTTAAAAGAGAATGCTTCCCCGTATTCTTTGGCTCTGCCTTAAAAATCCAAGGCATCGAAGATTTAATGGATGCGATCATCGATTTATCTTTTATCCAAGATTACCCTGAAGATTTTGGTGCTCGTGTATACAAGATTTCAAATGATGACCAAGGCAATCGTTTAACCCACGTAAAGATTACGGGTGGTGTTTTAAATGCCAAAGATAAAGTTGGTACAGATGAAAAGGTAGATCAAATTCGTTTGTATAACGGAAAACAATTTGAAATGGTACAAACCGCTTATCCAGGAATGATTTGTGCACTAAAAGGATTGAACAAGTATGAAGTAGGTCAAGGGCTAGGCTTTGAATCTGACACGACAAAACCACTCTTAAATGCCTATATGAATTACCAACTCCTACTTCCCGAAGGTGTAGATGCACTCACTATGATGCGCTACTGCAGTGTACTTGCTCAAGAAGATCCGCAGCTACAAATTGAATATGATGAGCAGACGAAACAAATTTTCTTAAGGCTAATGGGATCAATTCAAATGGAAATTCTTCAAAAAGAAATTGAGAAAAGATCTAAAGTTAAAGTTGGTTTTACAACGGGTAAAGTTTTATTTAAAGAAACCATTCAAAATAGTGTGATTGGTGTAGGGCACTTTGAACCTTTAAGACACTATGCCGAAGTACACTTAAAACTTGAACCATTACCTAGAGGTAAAGGACTTGTGTTTGAATCAAACTGTTCCAATGACGATTTAGCTTTAAACTGGCAAAATCTGATTTTAACGCATTTAAAAGAGAAACAACACAAAGGCGTATTAACTGGATCGCCAATTACCGACATAAAAATCACTTTAGTGGCCGGTAAAGCGCATTTAAAACATACAGAAGGTGGGGATTTTCGGCAAGCAACCTATCGTGCTATAAGACAAGGTTTAAAAGAAGCAGAATCTGTATTATTAGAACCTTATTATAGTTTTGAATTAGTCGTTGAAAATCAATATGTTTCAAAAGCCTTGTTTGATTTAGAAAACAAGCATTGCTCATTTAAAATTGAAGAAGACATCAACAATCTTGTTCACATAAAAGGAACGGGACCCGTTCGTGAGTTGATGGACTATCAAAAAGATGTCATCGCATACACAAAAGGAAAAGGCCAATTTATTTGTGAATTAGAAGACTATCATGAGTGTTTTAATCAAGAAAAGATCATTGAAGAAACAAATTATGATAGTGAAGCCGATTTAAACAATCCAACCGGATCTGTATTCTGCGAACATGGAGCAGGTTATTTTGTGCCTTGGGATGAAGTCAAGGAGCATATGCACATCCAAATTAAAGAAGCCAACACAACTTCCTATGCTTCTTATGTAAAACATACTGTTCGTGAAGAAGAATTAAAGAAAGTATTTAATTCACTTGGTGGAAACAACAAGAAAGCTGAAAAGCCAATCAAGAAAAAAGCGAAGGTTGATATGAATTTAAATCAGATTCATGTCGAAGATAAAAAGCCAGAATGTTTAATGATTGACGGTTACAATATGATTTATGACTGGCAAGATTTAAAAGATATTGCCAAAGTAAACATTGAATCTGCTCGTGATGAATTGATCAATCGAATCTCGAATTATCAAGGATATAAGCGGATCAAAGTCATCTTAGTATTTGATGGATATCGCGTTAAAAACAATACAGGTTCACATTTTAATCAAGGAAATCTAGACATTATTTATACTAGATACAATCAAACAGCAGACAGCTATATTGAAAAGGCTGTACACGACTTAAAAAAGAAATATGAATTATCAGTTGCGACAAGTGATGGCTTGATTCAAAATGCGATTTTGGCCAATGGCGCAAAAAGAATTTCAGCTCGTGAACTTGAGATTGCCGTAAAAAACGTAAACAAACGAGCTCTTTCGTACCTAAGGAAATAGTTTATGATATAATTAAGTGGCGAAAAAGATGGAGGAATTTAATTATGACAAGAAAGATTGCCATTATTGGAGCCGGTCCTGCTGGCTATACATTAGCTCAAGAATTAGTTAAAACAGAAAATGAATACCAGATTGATATTTTTGATAAGGAAGCTGAAATTGGTGGAGCCATTTATACAGGTATTCCTGAATATCGTATGCCCAAAACATTCTTAGAAAAAGCCTATAACGGATTGATTGAAGCCGGTGTTAAATTCCATTTTAATACTTTTGTGGATCAAACTATGTTTAAGGAATTACAAACAAACTATGATTATGTAGTTGTAGCAATTGGTGCCCAAATTGAAAATACTTTTGGTTTTGAAACAGGTAATGGCGTCGTTGCCGGCTTAACATTACTTTACGATTTAAATATCAATCACAAACAAGAAGACTTCAAAAAATATAAAAAGGCCATTGTTTGGGGTGGTGGAAATGTTGCGATGGATTGCGCAAGATCATTAGTTCGTATCATTGATGATGTCACAATCGTATATCGTAGATCTTTACAGGAAATGCCTGCAAGTCCTGCAGAAATCAAAGCCTGTGAAAAAGAAGGTGTTAAGATTGCCTTCTTAAACAACATCAAAGACATTTTAAAGGATGAAAACGGTAATGTTTGTGGTGTTCAAGTTGCGAAAATGGAACTTGGAGAAATGGATGAATCTGGAAGAGCAAGCTGCCACGAAGTAAAAGATTCATTATTCACAATGGATTGCGATCTAGTTGCGATGGCTATTGGTCAAAAAGTAGACTTCACTCCATTAAATGACGATTTAAAAACAACCAATACACACGCCTCTACATTAGATAATGTATTCATTATTGGAGATGCCTTCACTGGGCCAAAAACAATTGGTAGTGCTGTAATGGAAGGTAAAAAGATTGCCAAAGAAATCATAGGAACGAAATAATCGTTCCTTTTTTCTTTGGAAAACAAAAAAACTACCCACACCAACTCTTGCAAAGTTTGTAGGTAGTTTTTACTACATCATAATCTCTTTTCAAATCCACCATCAATTTCTTGATCCTCGCTAATTGTCACAAAAGCCTTTGGATCAATTTCATTGATAATTTTTTTGAAGTTACGAATCTCATACTTATTGACAGCACAAAATAAAATATATTGGTCTGTATCTGTATACGCACCTTTCCCCATCCAATACGTTACTCCACGGCCGGTTCTTTCCATGATCACATTTTTCATATTCTCTTTCTTTGTGAAAATCAATACAGTCATGTTGATATTCTGATAATGGATGCGATCACTAATAAAGTAAAGAATTGCCACAAAGATAATGGAGTAAAGTGATGTCTGCAAATCAAAAATAAAGGCACAAATTGTAAATAAAATTGAGTTGATAATAATTGAAAGCTTACCTACCGAAAAGCCTGGTTTTGTCTTAGATAAACATACACCGGCAATATCCATACCACCGCAACATCCACTACTCTGTAAAGCAAGTCCAACTCCAATACCACACATTAAGGCTCCAAAAATACAATTTGAAAGCATATCTGGCATAATCACAAAAGATTGCTTTGGCAAAATAGATAGAGTAATGGTTTGCACCACCAAACTAATGACCGTCTTGATACAAAACTCTTTGTTCATAATCTTAAATCCCATCACAAACAAAGGAATATTAATCATAAAGTTAATGATTCCCACCAAATTCATATGCCCAAGACTTGGAATCATCTTCACAATAAAATACTCAATAATCTGTGCAATACCAATGGCACCACCAAAGTTGATTCCATTAGGTGTTACAAACAAATAAATTCCTAACGAAAGTAAAATACTTCCTATAATTAACTCAATATACTTTTCAACCTTTTCTCTCATTCTAAAAACCCTCTAAACACTAGGCATTATATCATTTTTGCATATTTTTAAAGAATATTTTTTACTTTTATGCATATTTTTTCTATTTGTCTGTAATTTGGTAGTACAAATGACGAATCGCCATGATAGGATGATACACCAACATTCTAGGACCAGAAAAACGCATGACCTTACGAATCTGTTCTCTTTTATCCTTCTTGTAACAATGTACCTTACATTGCGAACAAAATGTCTTTGTTTCCATAAAAGGACGCTTTTCAATGTACATATTAAGTCCGCCTTGTTCATGTACAAAATCAAGGATACCCACCTTTTCTAATACGCTATTCATTTCTTTTTCAGAGGCATCTTTAGCCACCGACAAATTGTCTTTAAGCGTTCCACTAAACAAATAGCTTTCTAAAGAAACCAAAGCCATATATGGATAGATATTAATATCCTTGATTTTATAATTTGATAGCTTCAGTTCACCCCTATAATTCGAATATTGTCCCATCAATAAAGAGACAATTGTACTCTTACCACTCTCACCTACAAAACCAATCATTTCTTTAAATGCTTTAAAGTGTATACCCTGTAAAACTTCCTTATCGGTATATCCAAAGTGTAAATTGTGAGCAGAAATTGAATATGAATCTAATTTTACATTTTGTTTCTCCTCTATTTCCTTTTCTAATATCACAAACAACTTATCACTTGCCGCCATACCATTCATCGCAATATGAAAATATGACCCTAACTGACGCATAGGAATCAGTGGAACACAAACCAGTAGAACCAAAGCGGCTTTAAAATTCATAAATGAAATAATGATAAATAAAGTTATTGGTGCAATTAAAGAATAAAAGAATTGCGGAATATAATTCGCAAAATAGGTTTCTAATTGTTCAATACCTTCACTTGATAATTGTACAATTTCTGCTGTACTCCACTTATTTGTATACTCAATTCCAATTTTAGACAGCTTCTTATATAAACGAGAGCGAAGCGTTTCCTTGACAATATGACTCGATAAATACGACATCTCAATTGCCTTTTGATTTACAATATAGCGAAGTATTAAACATATAAAAATGATTCCAATACATAATATATTTCTATGTTTTGCGATAATCAAGCATAAACATGCCGTTGACAATACGTTACAAACAAGTCCTATCCATTGATACTGCACATTTTTTTAATAAACAGAATAATTTCTCTTACCGAAAACAATAATTTTTTATTGATCATAATTCACCTCAGTTAGTCTAAATAAATTGAGTTTATAATGACTAACAATAAATATCAAACCAAAAAAACAACTAGATTTCTCTAGTCGTTAATTTCAGATACCTTAATTGTTTTTATGACAGGCTGCTTACTCTCGGCAATTGTACCATTATCATCCATGGGATCTGCATCCTCACAAATTTGATCTACGATCTTCATTCCTTTAGTAACATGTCCAAAAGCTGCATATTGTCCATCTAATGAATCATTGTCTTCTTGCATAATAAAGAATTGTGAACTTGCCGAATCATAGTCTGAACTTCTAGCCATAGAAATAACACCACGTTTATGTTTGATATTATTCTTTACACCATTATCCTTAAATTCTCCCTTGATTGTCTTATCCGATCCACCTGTACCATTCGCATTTGGGTCTCCTCCCTGAATCATAAAACCTTTCATGATACGATGGAATGTCAATCCATCATAGAACCCTGATTCAGCTAAATCTACAAAGTTCTGTACCGTAATTGGAGCTGTTTTACCATCTAATTTCAGTGTGATTGTTCCATAATCCTTCACTTCAATCTTTGCGGTATAATCCTTTGTCTCTTTTTGACACCCAAATAAAGATATACATAGAACCAACGAACATAGAATCGTTATTAACTTTTTCATTGTTTCCACCTCCATCTTATTTTAACAATACACAAGAAAAGGAGCAAGTTCATGCCCCTTAGCGATTCGATTTTTCAATCCATTCTTTTGTCTTCATTACCTTATCTGGAAATGTCTTAAAATCTTTTAACTTCCAAGTCCAGTTTTTGTTTGATACTGTTCCTGGTGTATTGATTCGTGCCTCTTCTTTATATCCACAAACATCCCAAATAGGAAGAATTACTGTATCTGCATCTGTATCTAAAGCATATTGACAAAGCATCTCATTAAAAGAACGACTTGAATATCCCTGATTTTTAAAGAAACGACGCAAACTAATACGCTTATTTGAATCATACGTATAATAATCTTCATTACATGTCGCATTATCATGTGTTCCTGTATATAATACAGAGTTTTTCTTTGCCTTTTTCTTTAATTGTTTAGCTTCCATTCTAAACAATAAAACATCCATTCCTGGAATTCCATAATCTTCCTCAAGTTCAATAACCTCAGGACGAATCAAACCTAAATCTTCAGCCACTAAAACAATATCTGGACATGCCTTTAAAATCGCATCCATCAATTTATGAGCTGGACCTAAGATCCATTTTCCTTCAATAGCTGTTGGACAAGACGCTGGTATCTTCCAATATGTATCAAACGCTCTAAAATGATCGATTCTCACCATGTTATAACAACGATTCATCCAACTCATACGATTACACCAGAAAAGATATCCATTTTTTTCCTGCGCATCAAAATCATAAATTGGCATTCCCCAACGTTGTCCAGTTTCACTAAAATAATCTGGTGGACAACCCGCAATATATTCTGGTTTTCCTTCTTCATCCAATAAGAAAGCTTTACGGTTGCACCATACATCCGCACTATCTAAATCTACATAGAATGGCATATCTCCCATGATTTTAAGATTTCTTGCGTGCGCATACATTTGAATTTCATCCAATTGTTTATAAAAAACAAACTGTAAAAACTCAATATAAAAAATCTCATCTTTATAATCATCCAAATCAATATCACGATTTTCTGGCCAGTTCTTATATTCATCTTCCCACTCAAACCATGGAGCCCCATTATAAAAACTCTTAAATAAAGAGTAGGCAGACCAATCCTCTAGCCAAAATGCATCACGCTTAAATGCTTCAAAATCTTCTTTAAATGAATCAAATTCCTTTTTAAAAACTTTAAAGGCCTTTTGAAAATAAGATTCCTTGAATTCACGAATCTTGTCATATTCAACAAAGTCTTTAAACTTATTACAATTCACAATTGAGCTTTGCGTCAACAACCCCATTTCACACAAACGATCCAAGTTAATATAGATAGGATCTCCCGCAAAACTAGAATATGTCTGATATGGAGAATGAGTGGGGCCTGTCATCTGCAAAGGCAAGATTTGCCATATGGTATACCCTGCATCCGCAATAATATCTATCATTCGAATTGTTTTTTGCCCTAAATCACCAATCCCTTGATTTGCAGGGATAGAGAAAACAGGACATAAGATTCCTGCACTTCTATTCATTTTATCACCGTTTTGTAATCCCTTTCATTACTTCTATTTTAACACACTTTTATAAAAAAGAACTATATATTTCAAAAAATTATATAGTTCCTATTCCATAGAGAATAAATCTCTCAATTCTTCCTTGGATAAAGTCGAAATGCCACCATTTGAATTTTCGACAAATATATCACTCATCTCTTTTTTGCGCTTCTGCATCTCGTAGATTTTCGCTTCTATTGTGTTCTTCATCAACAACTGATACACTAACACATTTTTTGTCTGACCAATACGATACGCACGATCTGTTGCTTGATTTTGCGCACTCACATTCCACCAAGGATCATAATGAATCACAGCTTGTGCCTTAGTCAGATTTAGCCCAGTTCCACCGGCCTTTAATGAAATTAAGAATACATCCGAATCATCACTCTGAAAAGCATCTACTTCTTCTTTACGCTTCTTCTTATCAACTGCACCTGTAATCATATGGTATTTGATGCCTCGCTGCTTAAACTCTTCGATAAAGGAATCAAAAATACTTGTGAAACTTGAAAACAACAAGACTTTCTTACCATTCTCTTTTAATGTCTCAATCAATTCAAGACACATTGTAAACTTTGTACTCTCACCCTTATAGTTTTCATATAACATTCTTGGTTCGCAACAAATCTGACGAAGACGCGTCATCATCGCGATGATCAAAATCGAATCCACTTGTTCCAATTCTAATTGTTGCTGAAGCTGCTCATTGACTTGGGCAAGATTTGCAAGATACAACTGCTTTTCCTCCGGACTAAAGTTTAACCACATATCTTTCTCAACCTTATCCGGCAAATCCTTCAACACTTGTTTTTTCGTTCTGCGCAAAATAAATGGCGACACCAACTTTTGAAGTTTGGACTGCCTGTCATCATCCCCCATCTGAATGGGTTTCTCAAAATTCTTTGTGAAATAATTCAAACTATATAGATATCCTGGCAACAAGAAATCAAAGATACTCCACAATTCACTTAAACTATTCTCAATTGGCGTTCCTGTTAATGCCAAACGATGTTTACTTTTTAAAGCCTTTACACTTTGCGCATTCTTTGTCTTAGGATTCTTAATAAACTGTGCCTCATCTAGAACAATATATTCAAATTCCATAGGCATATACAATTCAACGTCCCTACGCAAATAATCATATGTCGTAATATAGAGTTCGTGATTTTCCTGAATAATCTCTTTACGCACTTCTTGCGTTCCCGTAACACAAACAGCGTCCACACCAATCTTAAACTTTTCAATTTCTGACATCCAGTTATACATTAGACTACTTGGACATACAATCAAACTCGGTTTATCCTTTGAAACAAACTGTTCATAAAATACCAATACTTGAATAGTTTTTCCAAGTCCCATATCATCGGCAAGAATTCCATTTAAATTCATGTTTTTCAAATCATACAACCATTGAATGCCCTGCTGCTGATACGTGCGCAATAAAGATTTATATTCATCCTTCAATTGAATCGTTTGTTCTTTCACTTTCATTAATCGATCTGTATATTCTGTAACCGAATCATCATTACGAACATCCAATTCTGAATCCACATCCATTAAATGGAAAGCCTGATATGCTGGTTTTTCAATTGTTTCTTTCTTGAAATCCTTAGTCGTTAAATTCATTGTAAAAGCCAATTCATTCAACTGTTCTAAACCTGTATCTTCCAAATCAATCATTTCGCCATTCTTTAACTGATAAAACTTTTTCTTCTTTCGATACGCATTTAAAATATGTGACAATTCATCTGCGTTCACATCACTATCTAGTTCCATCTTCAATAAATCATTTTGAACATAGACCTTTACACTTAAATTCATACTGTGACGATTCTTTAAACGTTTCAATTCCTCAGACACATACACATTCGCTTGTTTTTGAATCAAAGGAATTCCATGATCCAAAAAATTATATAACGCATCGCTTCGACCTTTAAATACAGCCTTATTATCTTCAATCTTTACCGCATAATGCGAAATAATTGCTTCTATACTGGCAATTTGGTTGGAATCTGTATTTGTGAAAAAACTCTTTTTTTGATTATTTTCTAGATAGTTTCCCCATACAATCATATTCGCATTTTCAAGATCTGAATACACACGAATATTCTCAATTACAGTCGCATATTTTTCTACATCTACATTCGTTTCTAATTGAATATAATCCATATATGGCTGCAAGCATTGTAAGTAAAAAGCTCTAAAATCACTTTTTTTAATCAACCAACCATCTTCTTGCGAAACATTATACGCAAGTGAAGCTAAAAAGCCATCCGCATCCAATGTGTATCGCGTAATATTTTTATAATCCACTACATACAAATGTTTATTACCAATTAGAAAATTATCATCCAAATCTACATTGAGTTCGAAACAATCATCATATTCAACCAATTTTATAACTAATTTTATATCTTTTTCATCCGTTTTAAATTCGGTATAGTCATTAGGCAAAGATACATTTAAATCAAAGAAATCATCCAGACATTCCGAATAGATTTCCCCGTCTTTTTGCCAATCTTTTGAAAAAGTATATTTCATCAAAAATGCATAAATCTTTTGACTTGGCTCATCCAAATCTTCTGGATTTAAATAAATCTGTGTGTTTTTCCCAAAAGATTCCAATTTCTTTTCAAAAAAGCCTAGCATTAAAGTTTGAATATTCTTTACTATATATGCACGATTCACTTGAATCTTTAATTTAAACGCTGCCTGATCATAATAATATGAATTTGTAGGATGCAACGTCAAACGAATTCGATTCTCGTTTTCCTTAAAGAAATTGTTAACTTTATCTTCTTGTTTTTCTTTTAGAAAATCAAATGCCGTCTGATTCAAGCTATGAATTCTTCGACGCTTTCTTTCCAATTCTTCCTGCCGATTTTTTTCTTCAATATATTGTTGATACTCCACACAAAACGGAAAAATCTGGGGATTGATCGCATTAATGGCACGCACTACACTTACTAAATGCACACACCCTTTATGTGTCTCTTGTGAGCATGTACAATTTGTAGTTAATATCGTACCATATTCATTCACTCTAAAATTAATAATTTCCTCATTCCAACGCGTTTGAATAATAGCCTTTACTTCATAATATAAAATCCGATCATGCACTCTTTCAATTGAGATACGCTCAATATTACCTGCATAATAAGGATCATTTGCCTCATAATATATCCATGAATTTTTAATAAAACGATTTAAAGATTCTTCATAAATGCGCATATTTCTTCCCACCTAACTTACTCCTTATTATACCACAAATTTGACTTTCTATTTTTGAGTTGTTAATGTATGAGAAAAGAAAGAAGGATGATTATGAACACAAAAACGTATACAACCTTACCACAAGAAGCCAAAGACATTCGTATTGAAGTATTCGTGAAAGAACAAGGCTTTGAAAACGAATTTGATGAAATCGACACTATTAGTCATCATATTGTTGCCTTTGATGAAAGAAAACCCATCGGAACATGTCGTTTCTTCAAAGAAAACGATCACTATACCATTGGAAGGGTGGCTGTATTAAAGGAATATCGAAATCAACATATGGGTAATTTACTACTTGAAAGTGCCGAAAATGAAATCAAAAAATTAAACGGAGACTTAATTGTGGTACACGCACAAGTTCGTATCCACCCATTTTACGAAAAACAAGGCTATATTCAGTTTGGTCAAATTGACGATGATGAAGGAGTCCCACATATGTGGATGAAAAAAAAGATACAGTATTAAGCTACTGTATCCAAAATATCCTTCATCTTTTTTGCGAGTCCCTTTGTCTTTTCAACCGATAAAGAACAAATCGCAACACGAATACCCAAATTTACTTTGACGGTAAAAATGTTGTTTTCCATTAATGCCTCATGGAATTTGTCACGTGTTTCATTATCCATAGATAAAGTTACGAAGAATCCTTCTTTGTAAGGATAATGTTTTAATCCCACTTCCTTCGCTTCTTTGACAAAGATATCTCCACGTTCTTTTAATAAATTTACATAGTGCAATCTTTCTTTATCATACGCATCTTTATGATTGTCTAATACATCTACAAATGTAGCCATAGCTCCATTGTTGATATTTGACCAAGTCGCACGCGCATCCTTTTCAAATACGATCTTCACTTGTTGCACTGCTTCTTTTTCTTGTCCTAACACAATGGCAGCACCACAACGAAGTCCATAGCTCGTCATTGATTTTGATAAACTAAATGCGACAATTACGACAAAGTTTTTCTCAATTTGATCAAACTGTGCAAAATATTCTTTCGCCTTTTCTTGTCTAGAAGAAAAATCAATATACGCAATATCATTCAACAATACTACGGCATGTGTTTTTGAACATTCATTCAAGAAAGAAATGACTTTTTTCCATTCGTCTTCACTTAAAGAATAACCAGTTGGATTGTGACAAGGATCGTTGATCACAATGACTAAACGATTTTGTTTTTCCATCACATTTTTACATGCCGATTTAAAAGAGTTTAAATTAAAGTGATCTTCTTCAAATAAACTATATTTTTCCACATTCAAATTGTGCATCTGCGCCATTAGTGCATAAGATCCCCATGCGATTTCTGGCAAGACAACTGTTTGTCCCTCATCTAGACACTCTTGTAAAGTCATACCAACAGCACCGGTTCCTCCAGGTGTTGCGATAACTTCATGTTCTAAGTGTGAATTCCCATTTAATACCCAGTCATATACTTTTTGTCTAAAGTCTGGATTTCCTGTAAAACTAGCTGCATAGGCTGCCAATACTTTATTATCCAAGTTTTTTAATGAACTAAATACACTGTCTAAGGCAACCAAAGTTCCCTCTTCATCATATAAAGAACCAATTGTCGCATCTACAACATTTTCACTTCCCACCTTAGCCTTAGCCTCTTTTGCCTTGGCAACAATTGAGAATACAGTATCTACGATTGGTGTTTGATTGACACTTTCCTTCACAAAATTCATACTTATTTTTCCTCCTTTAAAGTATATGCTCCCAATACTTTTACACTTTCACACACAGACTGTACCTCTCGAATACAATCATTTGCCTTTGACATATCCCCTTCAATTTCGACAAAGAAGAAATACTCAAAAGGTTTATTTTTCATCGGTCTAGACTGAATACTTTCCATGTTCAATCCATTCTTGGCAATACAATCAATGATCTTTGCCAAAGCGCCACTCTCATGTTTAACCGATAGAACCATACTAAAGCGATTGCCCTGCATTTGTGGCTTTAATCCAATTACTAAGAATCGCGTTGTGTTAGTCGCATTTTCTTGAATGTTTGTAGCCAACACCTTTAAGCCATACAGCTCTGCATTTTCCTTAGCACCAATAGCTGCTTTATGCACATCCTGTTGTGCTGAAATATATTGAGCTGCCATCGCCGTATTTGGATAGGCCACCGTTTGTACATTTAATTCCTTTAAAAATTCTTTAGACTGTGAAAGTGCTTGATCCTTTGAATAGACCCACTCCACATCTTTTAATGTACTGCCCGGAATTCCAAGTAAACATTGTTCAATCTTTTGATCATAAATTGACTGAATATACACTGGATATTCCATTAATAAATCTAAGACTTCTCCAACCAATCCAGAATTCGTATTCTCAAAAGGAATCACACCATATTGTACGTCTGAATGGACAACCATTTGAAAAACTTCCTCAAAACTAGAAACGCCCACTTTTGGATTGGAAGGAAACAACTTCTCGCTCACCATATGCCCAAAGGCACCTTCAACTCCACAATATCCAACTTTATCATGCGACTGCAACGTTCTTTGATAGGCCTTCGATTCTTTCATAATGAACTTTATAAAAGACTCATAATATTCTTTATAACCCGGATTCTGAATAAACTGCAGATTCTTTTCAATTACAACCTGCTCTCTACCTGAATCTAGAATTGGTAAATCATTTTCTATTTTATACGCAATCACATCTTTAACGGCATCCAACCTGGCTTCATATAGCTTAGCCATTTCACGATCAATCGCATCTATTTGCGTACGTGCTTGTTCCAACTTATTCATAGGTTCACCTCAATGAATATCATACCATAATTTTCATCTATTTTCTGAAAATGAATGTATCATTTTTTATCATTTATTTATTACTAATTTTAAAATGACTAAAAGTAGAAAATCAAACGACTTTCTACTTCATAATACTCTCAAATTCATCAATTAAAGAATCAAATAATTCAATCGCATCTTCAATTGGTTTTGGACTTGCCATATCAACCCCAGCCATACGCAATAATTCGACTGGAGACTTTGTACATCCTCCCTTTAAGAAAGATAAGTATGCTTCAATATCAGCTTGTGTTCCATGAAGCAATTTTTGTGATAGAGCCATAGCTGCACTAAATCCTGTCGCATATTGGTATACATAGAAATTCATATAGAAATGTGGAATACGAGCCCATTCCATACTAATTTCATCATCCACAATCACATCTTCTCCATAATAGAATTTATTTAAATCCGCATAGATTTGATTCAATGTATCACTTGTCAAAACTTCGTTGTTTGCTGTTTTTTCATTGATGATCCTTTCAAATTCCGCAAACATACACTGTCTAAATAATGTAGTTCTAAATTGTTCCATAAAGTGATTTATCAAATAAGCCTGGAATTTAGGATCTGAGTTTTGTTTGCGCAAATAATCCATCAATAAAGCTTCATTACAAGTACTGGCAACTTCGGCTACAAATATTTTATAATGACGATCTAATGGAGCCTGATATTTTGTAGACATATAAGAATGCATCGCATGCCCCATTTCATGAGCTAAAGTAAATTCTGTATCTAAAGAATTTGCAAAGTTCATCAAGACAAAAGGATGTACTCTTTGTCCACTAGAATATGCGCCTGAACGCTTTCCTTCATTTTCATATACATCGATCCAACGCGAATTTAATCCTCTTTCATAAACATTGGCATATTCTGTTCCATACAATTGAACGGAATGTAAGATATCTTCTTTGGCCTGTTCAAAAGATACAGGAACGTTACATTCATTGACCATAGGTACATATAGATCATACATATGAAGTTTATCTTTCTTCATAACTTCTTTACGAACTCGCATATATTTATGTAAAACATGGATATTTTTATGTACCGTTTCAATCAATTGTTCATACACTTTTGGTGAAACATTATTCGCATCGACTGCGCATTCTAAACTCGATGCATATTTACGTGCTGTACTATTAAATTTCAACTGATTTGTCTGTCCATTTAAACAAGCAGCTAAAGTATGGATCATAGAACCATAGCCTGCATAAAAATTACGATATGCACTCTCTCTTAGCACTTCATCTTCCTGCTCTAACATATGGATAAATGTACCTGTAGTTAAAGTGTGTTTATTTCCTTTTGAATCGATCGCATCTTCAAATTTTAAATCCGCATTGTTCAACATTCCAAAAATCGAATAAGGTGTGTCTTGCATCAATGAACTGGATGCCATTAATTTTTCTTCTGTTTGAGATAATACGTGTTCTTTTAAACGACATACTTCTTCTAGATATACACGATATCTTTCTAAGATGGGTTCAGATGCATAAAAAGACTCTAAATTTTCAATCTGCATGATTTGTACATCACTAAAAGATAGCTTAGTAAAAACTTCAACCGCTAATGCATTGGCTTTTCCTTTTAATTCTTGATGATGGGCATCTGCCGTATCTTGATCTGACAACAAAGAAGAATAGCCTAAACAATCATCTAATAGACATGTTAATTTTTCATATCCCTTTAAAAATGATAATAAGTTGGATGCATCATCCAATTTTCCATCGCATGCACAAAGCTCATTTCCTAATTCTTTACAAGTATCTAAACAAGCTAGAAATGCTGCTTCATCTTTAAATATATCTTCTGTTCTCCAAGTGTTTTCTATTTTTTGTTCATTACGCTTCATGAGTAAACAACCTCCATTAATACGTCTATTGTAGCACATCTACATCATTTCAAACGAAACTAATCGAATATCATTATTTTTTGCGTATTCTATCGCATCTTCTGTAAAGCCAGAATTAGAAAATGCCATTAAACTCTTATTTTTATATTTAAAAATATCTTTTCGGCTATTTAAAACAGTTAAAACTCGACTATCTAATTCTTTATTTCTCCACTTACATTCACACAATAAGCACGAATCTGAATTTATGGCTACTATATCAATTTCTGCTTCTTCTTTTTTTAATGGGTCATTCCCCCACCACTTGCCAATCTTTTCCGGAATAAACGGTAATGTCAGGAAAACTTGTTCTTGATATATATATTCTGTACACATTTTTTCAAAAACATACCCCATATAATCCGATATTTTTGGTTTAACGTATTGACCATATATAATATGGCCCAAACCCATTTGTATATTTGAATAATTTGGTCTTACAAATTTGTACCAAAACAAAAACATTGTATCTTTTATTTCATATATTGTTTTTCGACTTGATTCTTTTTCAGTAACAGGATATATTTTTTCGACTATGTTTAATTCAATCAAAGACTTCAATAAACTACTGCAAGCAGACGTATCTAGACCCACTTTATTTGCGATTTCATTTAAACGACTAGCCCCCGAAGCAATGGCGCCAAGTATACTATTATAGCTTGCGAGATTTCGCATTTCTTGTTTTAAAAGATTAGTTGCTTCTTCAAAAAAAGTTCCATTTTCATCAAAAAACAAATCTAATATATTCTCATCTAAAGATTTGTTTGTATCTATTTTTGAAAGATATTCAGGAATTCCTCCTGTTATGCCATATGCGATTGCCTGACTTTCTTTATCATAATTCACAAGCATTTTTTGCGTTTCTAAATATGTGAAAGGTGTAATTTTAAATTGTGCACTTCTTCGACCATATAGTGGGCTTTTATATCCCAACACTTGATTTTCCATGAAACTCATACTTGAACCACACAGAATTAAAAACATATTTTTATCTTTCCAGCATAAATCAATATGCTTTTGAATAATAGAAGAAATAGGCGGATAGCTTTCGGCTAAATATGGATATTCATCAATCGCAAGAACTATTTTTTGATTTGTTTCTAACATTTTATCAATCGCATTAAATAAGCTTTCAAATGAATCGTATACGATTGAATCATTCTTCGAAACCACTCGTGACAATCCAATTAAATTTTCTTTTTGTGTCCCTTCCAACGAAACGTACAATAAACTCTCTTTATTTGGATTATTTCGGAATATGAGTGATGAAATAATCCTTTGTTTATAGGACAAAAATCAATAATGTAGTAAAATATAAGCAAAGATGAATTGTTTTAGTTCATTTCGTTGCTTATTTTTTATTACAGGAGGCGCTGTAAATGCCAGATTTCAGCAAATATACAGACCAAGAAATAATTGATGGTCTAAGAAAAAGAAAGTCACTACCTAAGCAATTGAATACTGTTATATCCGCATCCATAGAAAATAATTTTAAAGAACATAACATTACTTTAAACTGTCCTCATTGTAGTTCGTCCAAATATGTTAGTAATGGGCAAAATGCATATGTTTAGGCCCAATGAATATTAATGAATTAGAAAGCATAAATAATTACATTGGCGATGTTTCTTATATTTGTACGGATATGTTTAGCGTCTATTCGGATTGGTGTGATAAAAATGGATACACGCATTATGTTGAACCATCAACTTATTGAGCTGAAAGAAAGGCTCGTGGTTATATTGATACTGATAATTTATACCATAAACTTACAAAGCAAGAATATGCGAAAGATGAAGCTATAAATCGCCAAATGTATAAAGAAAAACGTTATCCACATATTGAAAATAGTAAGAAACCTATTTCATTCGATGAATTTAATGTTATTAGATATAAATTTAAACTTGGTATTAATGGAGTTAATGCTTTTCATTCAATGTTAGATAAATATTTAGTTAAGAATACTACTGGTGTAAGCAGTGATTATTTACAAGACTATATAGGCACTTTTGTGTATCTTCAAAATTATAAAACTAATCATAAAATTAAAAATTTTGCTCGTTTAGATGCAACCAAGATTTTATGTGAAATGATTAGACATACCCTTAAATATAAAGACAATCCCAAAGAAAAAGATATTTTAAATAAAGAGCTTAATTTAAGACGTCCATCTAAGAAAACTATTAAGAAATCGCAAGACATGATTAGAGAAGCAAGAAAAGTTATTAATTTATCAAAAGATGATAAAGATAAATCTGAATTTGAGGGAAATGATGAAACATCGATGTATATCTTCAATAAATATCATTTTTTCAACAATCTCGGCGCCAAAAGATTAAACGAGCTTATTAAAGAAAACAGTTTATATGTTAAAGGTGCTCATAAAAGACAAAAAGTAAAAGCTATATGTTCGCTACCAAATGTTCAAGATATCATCTTCAGAGAAGTATATATTCAACATTATGGTTCTATAGTAGAATTTACCAATGTCATTAAAGGGATTACCACAACCAAAAGGAAACAAGGAAGACCTAAAGGTTCTAAGAACAAGAAAAAGCAGGATTATTAGTCCTGCCTAATTAATTGGGTATCCAAATTTTCTAGGGGACTCGAATTTAGGGGGCAATCTGGGGGACAATAATGAGAAATGAATTTAGGGGTATATGAAATGTAATTATTTCATTCCTGATTCATTCTCTTTTTTTATGTCTGATATAACCGTTTATAATTATTTCGTTATGTTCATTGTCTTCAACCAGGAGGTATATAAATGAACAATAACGAAAATATTTCTATTTCAAAACTATTAGCTGTACTTGATATTCAAGATGATGACTCTTTTATTATTACTGATGTCGAATTGATTGATGAAAATAAATATATACACATTCAGAAGAAGTTGGAACCTATGTATTGTCCTAGATGTGGTTCAAGGATGCATTCTAAAGGTTTCTATACTCGTAAGCTTAATCATCCCGTTCTTCAGGATTCCACTAAATTTTATATGATTGTTAAACAACGTAAGTGGCATTGTGATGAGTGTAATCTTTATATGAATGATTCATTTCCTTTTTTAGATAGATATGCTCATTCTACAACTATCACTCCACTTCTTATTCTAAATGCGTTTAAACACCTGGATCAAAGTACTGCAGCCATTGCCGAAAGATTTAATATTTCTGATACTCTCGCTCACATTTTATTTGAAAGGTATGTGGATCTTCCTAGACTTCCTCTTCCAGAATATATGTCAATTGATGAAGTATACTTGAACATCAGTAATTCTCAAAAGTATGCATTTGTCATTATGGATTTTTCAAATGGTGAAATTGTGGATATTGTACACAATCGCTGGAGTTCCACTCTAGAAGACTATTTTCTTCACATTCCATTAGAGGAGCGTCTTAAAGTAAAAGCTGTAATTTGTGATGCATACCAGACTTATTTGACCATGCCAGAAAAGTATTTTCCTAATTCCTGTACAGTATTGGACTCGTTTCACGCTGTAAAAACCATTATTTCTTACCTCAATGGGTACATCAATAAAGTCATGAAGAAATATCAGGATCGTGACAAAAAAGCTCTTGAAGAAAAAAATCACGACACCAATCGTGACAATAAGACTATTAAAAAATCTAAAGAGGTCATTCTGCTCCAAAACTATCGCTGGGTAATGCTTAAAAATCGAGATGAAATCAATTACTCATACAATCGACACTATCATAAAATGCTTGGCATGAATGTTGATA